>Ga0100392_1002186_pt1 | contig 18169 bp, 13 predicted proteins | sample CryGeymeta201516_FD_81548 | JGI IMG/M metagenome (GOLD analysis project Ga0100392, IMG submission 81548) | Groundwater microbial communities from Crystal Geyser aquifers in Utah, USA - Crystal Geyser metaG 2015-16 | ecosystem: Environmental > Aquatic > Deep subsurface > Groundwater | place: USA... | reverse complement strand
TCCGATTTCTCCCGATGTGTTCCTGTTTCTGAGTGGGAGACGGGATGGGGCATTTCGGGTCATTCCGGTGACGTCGGATTCGGGTCTCCTTGTCTCACGTTCCCTTCGGCTGGCTCTGACAAGTGGCTGTGTTTGTTCGTGTGGATTTTTTTTTTTTTTAAACACAAAGAACAGATCACTCCGTCGTGGAACAAAAATCAAATATTACAACCGCGTAGATCAAGGATGAACCGATATTCGGTAGGTTGTCGAGAAAGGAGTTCAAGGAATTACTTTTACGTTACCAATATCTATTCGAGACAGCGAGACGAGAGTGCAGGAAATAAAAGAAAAAATTGACAAAATGAATTACACTGTTGCTCCTGACGGATTCTGATGATTATCGTAGATCATTTCACACGACAGCATAATCTATCAGTTGTGTCTATTATTGTACTTGAACCTTTGGACGTTTAGATGCTGGCTCGTCTATTATTGTTTTGCTGGTAGACGGAGGATTACTTGTTGCCAGGTAAATGCTGCCCATTTGACTTGTACCAACACCACCATCACCACCATTAACAACACTAGTGACATTACCTGCGACATTGTCATTTTCACCTTGCAAATTATAAGCATCACTGTATTGATGCTCTCCCGCGGGCAAAGCATAATCTTCTTCGTTTTGACTGCCGTGACGATGATGCCGGTAGAGCGAAAATTTCACGTTCCACAGCTGGCACAAATCTTCGAGGGATTTGCAATTGCACGTTTTACCAATGGTTTGTTGTCCCCCGAAATTGTGCGGCATGAAAGGAACTCGCTGTGTCGGTGTCCGTCGATTGGTCATCATTTCAGTGATAACGTACTTGACATTTTTATGATGCGGATTGTACCGCAAACTTTGTTTTAAATAATCTTGAATGACTGTTGTCTTGTCCAACAAGAGAGGCGAGTCGTACGAATAGGAACTGTAATCGGTCGTTTCAGTTGTGCATGGTGGTGGTTTACGAAAAATGGAACAATTGTACAGCGCTGGTCGTGCCAGGAGCACTCCTGACGTTCCGTGCTTGGTCTGAAAGTCCATAAATTCTTGTCGGGTATAAAAATCTCCATTGATCAACAAGGGAAGTGTCGGAAATTTGGATCTCACCAGTGGTACCACTTGCTCCAGTTCTTTCCAATCGGCGGCTTCAGTGGCGTCGTGTCCTGGTCGCCGGGCGTGAATGGCAATAGCATGAGCTCCGGCATTGACCAATCCCGAAACAAAGTCAACTGTACTCTGCGTATCCTTCAAGAGCCGTATTTTGCACGACACGGGATGCTGATCGAGATGATTGCGCAACGTCTTGACGATGCGACACGCTCGTTCCGGATCGTCCAGCAATGCCGATCCCATGCCACCACTGACGGAAAACTTTTTAGGACAGCCCATATTAATATCGAAAGCGTCAACGTCCTGTTTAACGTGTAAGGCAGCAGACAGGGCCAATTCTGCTTCCCCCGTGCCCAATTGACAGACCAATCTGCCACGTTCTATGGTGGGATCAATACGCAATAACAGCGGTGTTCGATTTCCATCGGCTGCGAGTCGTTTTTGTACCTTTTGGGACAACTTGGACGTGTCCTTTATGTAATCAACCGTTTGGAGGACCTGGTTTTCCACGCGGATCGTTTCCAACAGGGCTCGATCTACCAGTTCTTCCGTATACACAAGGTCAGCACCATACTGCAACGCCAAGGCACGGAGGGGAGTTGTTGAGGCACGGACCATAGGTGCCAGGGCCTCCCCTTGATATAAGCGTTGCGCTTTTTCCGTGAGTGACGGTGTCATGGGAAAAGAAAAAACAGTCGAGTCTCAATGTTGTTGGGAGATGTTTCTGCTGCTCGTCGAGTAGCTGAAGCGCTAAATTTCTCGGCTCCTTATACTTTGTCAAAATTGTATTTCCGTCCTCTTGATTCTTCTGACGTAAGAAGTCTGGTGCTTATTATTAATTTTTATGATGATTACGTATTTTTTATCCTTTTGTACTCGAATATTCGTCTCGGAATACAGTACGGTTGGACGTGCAAATTTGCGTATACCGTACTACTACTAGCTAGTAGACTATGTTGTGCTTTGTTCTCTGAATCGGTGATTGGGTTATGAGGCAAAATTGTTCTGATTTGCTGCAAGCGAATTGAACATCGCAGTCTTCTCGAAGGGGGTTTCCAATTTTTGATGAGATCAAGAATAGTACGCAATAATTGAAACCATGAACCATCATGGCGACGCTCCAATTTGTGCAAAGAAACTAGACGTTGACGTAATTGCAGATTCACTCTAACCGACAGTTGGCCAGCACAATCTGGATGGAATATGTAGGCCGTTGTTTTCCACAAGTAGAAAAAGCATTGTTTTGTTTCCTCGAAAAAAGTTGGCCCAGGGCCAAGGAGAGAAAATTGACAGTGTGGAGTAATACCAAATAATAGAGCAAGTAAAATGCTTCGGTGTCTCACACAGCAGCAGCAATAGGAAAAGCGATTCAAAGCACGACAAAAAAGCTGCGCATGACAAGTATGTTCGACCTGTTGAAGCAGCTCGGTAGACGCATGCAATATGAGAAGCGAAGCCCATCTATTGTATAGTTTGCGTTCTAAGTTGTATGTCATATCTGTTGTTGTAAAATTAGCTGACTTAATTTACTTTAAATTTATTTTTGCTACATCGTAGGCACATATATGTTATTAACTGACTTGGAAAACTTCATGAAAGGTTCGACATCTCGTGTGGATGGACAGTGGAAAACGACAAGAAACGCACGAGAGGAGTTTTGCTTGTTTTTCTGAACCCTGTCACACGTTTCTCTCTGTGAGATCTGTTTGCTACTTGGCGCCAATACGGCGCAACTCGGCAATTTCCAGTGTCAAACCGGGTCCAAATCCAAAACAAACCGCAGTGGGTTTGATTTCGGTGGGATTTTCTTTGGCTTCTTGAAGCAGTTCCTTCAGGACGAAAAAGATAGTACCACTTGACATGTTGCCGTAGTTTTCTAGAACCTTATAAGAACGCTCAAGGGTTTGCTTGTCGATACCCAGACCTAGTTTTTCGGAACAGAAAAAGTCAAGGATGCCCTTGCCACCAGGGTGGACGCACCACTCAATGTCACGGACGGATTCCTTGCAGATCCCTCGCAGGTACGACTTGAGATTCCAGTACAAGTGCATACCGAAAGACATACCAATGCCTTTGTCCAAGTACATGTCGTAGGCATTGTTGTTTGGTTGCCATGTCATGAGACATCGAGTATCGGTTCCGAGTGTCTTCGTCTGTTGGTCACTGATGGCCCAGTCTCCGGGTCGTCCAGCACCAACAATACAAGCAGCAGCGCCGTCAGCAAAGAAACAGTTTCCAATAGTCTTGGAACGGTCTTCGCTAAAGCAAATGTGAGAGTAGCAAGTTTCAGCACAAACAATCAGGACTATAGAATCAGGATCAGATTCACAAAATGCTTTGGCGACAGACATTCCAGTGAAACCACCGAAGCATCCCATGTAGTTGATACCCATCCGACGTTTGACGTTCTTTAGCTTCAGAGCATCAATAATATCGAGCTCAACACCAGGCGCCTTGAAACCAGTACAAGAGTGAAAGACAACGTGGGTAATGTCATTGACGTTACCACCCCATTGCTCAACTGCCTGCGTAGCAGCTTGGATGGACATCTTGGGGGCCCATTCGGCCCAGTAGGTATGACGATCTCGCACAGAGGGATTTCCGTCCTTGGCATAAATACCTTCAGGTCGACCACCGTTAGCCAGATCTTCGGCGTCAGGAGGAGGGATTCCAAAGTATCTTGTTTTGACACCACTAGTCAAGTGAACCTTCTTCATGAAGGGAACAAAGTCGTCTCCCAACTTGATATTGTTCTTCTTCCAGTCGAGACCAACGTTGACATCCGCCGTCGTCCATGGATGAGGAGGATTAGCAGTTCCGATACCCAAAATGGCAGGTTTGCCGACTAGGCTGCTGTCACCGCCCTTGGGGGTCTTCTTGCGGCTGCCACCATTGAACAGAAAAAAATAAGAGACGGCACCAATCAAGATCAGCATGACCAGTTGCATACCAGGGGTCACTGCTTGTGCCGTGGACCCAGGAGTTCCATACACCCTGTGGAATTCGCGGTCAGTGCCATTATTTAAGACAGGAGAAGTCTCCTGGCTTTGGACAACACCATCCGCAGGAGGAGCGGCAAACATAAAGTTCATGACGTGGCCATCCATTCCAGGCAAACGGAGGAAGGAAGGAACCCCTATCCACTCTCCGTAGGAAGGCGATTGGAACATTTGCACGTTGTAATTCTTACCGTATTCTGTGGACAAGAACATATCACGAAGCTCATTCCGAGAATAGGCACGAAGAATAGAAACGCTGGCATCATGCCACAATCCAGCCACAATAAGAGGAGCAGCTGGTAACAACAAAATTTTGATAGGATCTTTCATCAAGATTTGGGGGATCTGCTTAATCAATTGCTTCAATGCCAAGGCACCATTGTAAAGAGCACCACCAGTATTGGGATCGTGATCAACGATCACTACGGCAGCGTTGGCGCGAGTGGCATCTTCAAAGATATCGTGAACAAGCTGTGGGTCAAAGTGATGCAGAGCCAGGTTAATCATACGAACCTGCTTGCCATCCGCTCCAAAGTCTGGAATAATGCTGCTTACAGCTGATTGAGCCCTCGTGGCATCTACTGGGGAAGCAATGTAGCTGTAACTTCCACACTCGAAGGAAAAGTTCTCATTGCTGCTGACGGCGGATTCACGTGAAGAACGATGCGCTTCCCAGCTCTTCGTGTTGGGCTGAAGATCAGTCAAAATAGTTCGAGTACACAGGCCTTCCTGTTGAAAGATATCCTGCCAGACAGCCGATGCTGATCCATCTCCTGCTGCAAGTTCTAAAATGTCACCTCCACCCCATTTGGAAAGATGTCCCACCACGGCTCGTGAGATTTCCTTCAAGTATCCGCTATCCCGGGCAGTCGTCCAGTGACTGCCAAGTAAATTCGTGGCGTCCGAGGCCAGCCATTGCGGGGAAAATCCATCCGTGCACAGTTCAAACCATGTCAACGAACGACGGCCGGGGAATATAACCGACGCATAGGTAATCCATGCTGCTAGCACAAAAGATGTGGCTACCGCCACAGAAGTTGCACTCTTCATGATCAAATACGTATTCTAGTAGAAGAAGATGAGTCAGTTGTTGAAGTTATATTCTTGTAATGTCGAGTAAACAACAGCGCTGAGGTTTTATATTTCCAAGAGCAGGAAAATTGTAACAGCAGCGTTTCCTTGCACGAGTTATGCCTGAGCTGAGAGTGTGTCTTGTAGTCTTACCCGAGCTGCTCTGCGAACAAGGTTTGGGGGGAAACAGGTCCAGTAAAAAAAATACAGGCTTCGCAGGTCAGACCCCAATTAAATAATCAAAAAATCTGAGGTGGTTTTCTTGCCGATTTTACAGCACTTCTTGAATTTTTATTTTTGGGATTCGGTCTTTGGTAAGGGATAAATCTGTTGGCTAATTCAGGCGAAAGATCCTATTTTATTTAAACAAGTTTTAACGTCTATTCCTGGATTATGTGACAATTCAAATTTTGGTAATCGTCTTTGCGCTATGGTGATTAGATGATATGCAACATGTGTGAGCGTGTCACAGAAATTCCCCTAATTGTTTTGGGGGGCAATTTCTCCGACGTGTCCGAAATCGAGGACTGAGAAAGAAGCTTCTCATATGCGACAGCGCATTAGACAAGCGAAGAAAAGGAGGATACTACCAGTACTACACCTACTGCTTCAGCCCCATCAAGTAGTTAGCAAGTGAGAACTCCATCATCCGAGCGATACCGCGAGACCACCTACCTTCTCAATCCATCTAGAAGTCACCAAATTTAGATAACAAGTTTGAAGATCACTCGACACCAAAAGAGGCATACTATTTTTATTTATAAAGACATTCACTTAGTGCGAAGACTGTCTTTCGCCAAGTTTGTGAAAATTAGCTTAGATTTAACTGGAGACTCAGTTTTTCTGGAACCCGGAAAGTGAGACAAATCGCTCACACTCCACCGCAGCATCATCTTTCGCACCTATCCTATTACCACGACGATGATGATTCTCGTTACATCTTTCGTGGTTGCCCCTCTGGCGGCGCTGCTATGGATCTTGTATTCGGAAGGTGTCCTGCGATTCCAAAAGAAGAGTAAGCTTCCTCCATTTGCACCGAGTGAGATTCATCCAGGTGAAGAAGCCGGCTGGATCGAGACCATTGTTGGATTGATTGGTCCTCGGGCACCCTACTTTGTATACGACGGATTTAAGCGACTTCCCAAAGGCTATCCATGGATCATGCAGGGAAACTTTCCCAATAAATCACCCAGTGGCTTTGGGTATGTTGTAGCAGACTTGGACATTGCCAAGAAGGTACTTCAGTCTCCGAAGGCGAAAAAGTCCATCATGTACGAAGGCGTGGACAACTTGACTTGCGGTTACTCCAATATCTTCACCTCCAATGGTCATCGATGGAAGCACAGTCGCAAGGGCATTGCTCCTGCCTTTTCTACGAATCACATTAAGCGAATGGTACGCATTTGTGCCGAGCAGTTGGACATTTTCATCAAGTCGACACTGGACAAGTGTGCCGACGAGGGCAAGCCCTTTAATGTTGGAAAGGAAATGGTATGCTTAACCTTGTCCATTATTTCCGAGGCTGCCTTTGAATATCACATGACTCGCGAAGAAATGACAGAATTTACCGTCAACCTGGAAACGGCGGCCGAGTGCTTCGTCATTATGAACCCCCTCCATCAAAAGTTTCCGTACGTAGCGTATAGTATGGTTCTGTGATATTCTTCTTGTGTTCAAGCGAGCACTCCTACTCACGCTTTATTCCATTTAATGTCTCCTCTTTTTGTGCGTACAGATGGTTGTTTCCCAAGGTTTGGAAGGCCAATCGGGCTGCAAAAAAAGTTCAGGATATTGCCTATCGAATGATGGACAATTACCGCAAGAAGCACGGAAACGAATCCCAGGAACTCAATTCTTCTAAATCTCCAGATAAGAAGTACGAGGATGACACCATTATTAGCCGCATTATGAATGATACTGAGTACACCTGCGATGAGGAACGTGCTGCCGATATTTCAATTTTCCTGGCAGCAGGTCACGACACAACGGCGTACAGCATTTCGTGGACGCTATTGGAAATCACACGAAATCAACCGCCAGAGCTGGCTGCCTTTCGAAAGAAGATTGCCGATGGCAACCTACCGGAGGAAGAGTGGAAGCGCGTAGACGAGCTGCAATACATGATCAAGGAAGGTATGCGACTACAACCTGTCTTGGCCATGGGTACTGTTCGCGATGTAGGCGAAGAAATTACCTACCAACATGGCACTGAAAAGGTTGTCTGTCCTAAGGATTCTATTTACTTTATCAATCTGTTTCCTTTGTTCCGTAATCCCAAGTACTACGACGAGCCTGACAAGTACATTCCTTCCCGATGGGAGAATACCGCGCCTGGGGCAGCAGCATGTCACATCCCCTTCTCTATCGGTTCTAGAAACTGCATCGGACAGAATTTGGCAAATGCCGAACTTCATACGGTCCTTGCGGTTCTTTGCGCTCGGTATGATTTTGACATCGAGAGCGAAGGGTATCCGGAATATTTGACCACTCTCAAGCCGGTGAATACCTTACTGATCCCCAAAAAGCTGTTTTAAAACCCCAGTGGCTACGCTATCTGAATATTCATAATGGCTGGTACAAAATGGTTCTTAGTTTTTATGTATAAATAGAAGAGGTAGGTTGGTAATCTTTTAGGAGAGCATACGTCGTGGACCTCGGTAGACCTTCTAGTGGTAAGACGTAGACATGATCTATCTAGACGGCCGGGGGGCCATCGGCCGGGGGGCGACCCCCCTTTTATCGTGTGAAGCTATTGGAAGCATGGACTCACATAACACAATGCGGGGGATTACTAGTTGAACATAGCACGTGCAGCCACCAGACGCGGCTACTCTCGAGGCAATTTGAACCAGAATGCACAAACCACACAACCCAGTTCCTCGAAACGCGACAAAAAAAATGCTCAGGCCAAGGTTCATGACAGTCGGCACAGCAGGCCATTCTTATTATCAAGAATCAAGACATCTTATCAGCAGTCACGCATGGCTGAGCTCGGGCCACGGAAGAACAAAAAAAGGACGGTCCGTAGATACAGCTTTTCCGTGACCAAGCACCAAGCACAGAATAATAAACTTGTTCTACCACCTGGTAGCCTGCTTTGCAAAGGTTCCTAGCTGGTGATTTATGTTTGCGTAGCTCGAGGGTAACAAGTGATTCATTCTAGACCATTGCACCGCAAAACATGACCCACAGTTTAAACTGCTTTTACGAGCACAAAGGAATCAACACCCAGCACAGCAACCTGGATCAAACAATAAAAGTTGATACCTTTACAAAAACTATGTAATAGCAATAGCATGGACGGTTATTTAAAAAAGATCGTTGCTGATTTCATCATTCACCTCATAATTGTCTATCATCTTTTAAGGACCCGTTCTCGGCCTTTTAATGCGCTGAGACGCAATAAACAGGTTGGGATGCATTGCCGACGGCTTTGTATTTGAAGTTGACTCGACAGAGGGATGCGGCCCTGGAAGTTTCGCGCTCATTGTTTTCGTTTCTCTATCTACTGGGCCAACGATGGACAAGAAAACAGGTAGAACAGCAATTCCTACGCTGCACCCCAATGTTACCATGGCGAAGAAGGAAATGAAGACCGTCTAAAGAAGTCAAAGAGGGACAGGGGGAGACAAAAAGTTTAGATATCATGAACGAGCGACGGCTTAATACTTAGTTCTCCCTCCAATGTAGACGTACCATAAAAATCTCTGTCGAACTGAACGCCAGTGGAATGACACCAAGCCAGGTGGTAAACCCACCTAGTAGGATACTAGTCCCCATAGTCTGTAGTGTTTCCTTCACCTTTTCGTGGCGGCTTCGACCCTTGGATTCGTAGTATCGAAGCAGGATATGCATCAAAAAGTCCACTAGAAGCCCAATGGCGATTACAATGATGAAATAAGTAATACTGTTGACTTTGATGCCACAATACTGCATCGTACCCAAGAGACAAAAGTACAGCGCAATGATAAGAGGCGTCACGAAGAGAATGGCGGACCAATGCGGGATCATGATGAAGGAGACAGCACTAACAACCGCCACACAAGTCACCGTGGTGAAAATCAGTTCGTTGACCGTGATGTCATATAATTCCCAGAAATAATAAAGGTCGTCAAATGTGAAGAAAGGCAGTTCCCCTCCATTTGCTTTGACATTTTCTGGGGAGTTGATTGGCTGTGACTGTGTAATCCTTCGCTGGTCAAGCAACATGTCAATTTGATTTGTTACCTCGTACATATTGACGTGGCGAAGCTGCAAGTATGTCCGCGAGGCTGTAATATTCCCACTCTCTTTATCACGGACAATGTCTTGGGCAAAGACCTGCCGAACTTGTGGAATGCTAAGGGCTACATCGATTTTTTCATTGAAAGTGAGATTGGAAACATCAAAACCTAATTCTGCAGCTTCGTCGCTCTCAGCGAGGGCTGGAAAGTCGCGGACCCAGAAAAAGGGTGGCCCTTCACCAATTTGAGGCAGATCTGCCAGTTCTTGCACGTACTGAGTCATTTGCTGCTGAATGTCGGGGTCGGATTGGTCAACGTCTCTGGAATAACCAACATGAACGAAGAAAAAAGGATTTAGAGATACTCTTCCATCAATCAAATTATTTCTGTTGACAGAATGTTTGCCTTCAGTGCGGACTTACCGAAAATAGACTCCAATATACCGTTGGACTGTGGTATATTGTTGAAAAACTGTCATGAAAGATGTGAGGTAACTATCATGGGGTACGTAGTCCCCCACGTTGAATTCCTGATACAATTTCGTTGTAGAGTAGACGCAGCCACCGAAATAGGCAAAAAAAATTGTAAGGACCGTGACTTTCACCCACGGCTTGAGCAGCACATCAGCGTAGCGACTCATGAAGCGTTCCATAAAATTTCGTTCAATGACGAGGGTATGCTCTTCCCTAAGAATACGCTCCTCGTCTTCGGAGAACCGGTCACCACTCGACATATCGTGCATAGCGCCGTTTTCAGTCCCGTTCTGCAGTTCAGCACTACCTTCGTCTGCTGTGCTGGGCGTATCTTTCAAAATTACTTCTTCCTCGACCTGTTCTACTACAACCCAGAAACACAAATCTCTGTGATTCGCTTGAACTCTTCGCTCATCCAATGTAAGAAACGCAATGAAAAGTGTGATCTGGTAGATGAAATCAACTGCAACCGTGGTTGCAGCATACAAACACAACCATTTGACAGCAGGAATGGTGCTAGCCACGCCCGACAGAAAACAAATAAGCGTCGTTATCGTTGTCATGGAAATGCTGACAGCACATTCGTTCATGGTTTGGTGGACAATCTCGATCATGTCTCCCTTAGGGTTGTCGCGTCGGATACGAAAGTAGGCCCCGGTGATGATAAAAGTGTCGTCGAGAGCAATTCCGACGACCACAAAAGGAATCACTATACAAGGAGAGCCAACAGAACTGTGAGCATGATATAAGTAGGTGTGCAGATGTTGTGCGAGAAGCTTGGCATAAAAAACTTACTGATACCTATATTTGTCAAAGGGACACCGGCCACAAACATAATCCCGTATCCTGTCAAGAGACTGCATCCAATGGTGGCAAAGGCAAAGACTCCCAACAATCCTCGGCTTTGCACTTTTTCCTTGGGCTTGTAAAAGACAAAGACTGTAAAGGATATCATGACGACAATCAATACTACCACCAATATCATATCCTGATCAATGGCTCGTTGGAATTCGGCTTGGTACGCATTGAAGGTAAAATATTCCAATTTGACACTGGCGGTGTCCGGAGACTTGGTCCAATGGCGTTTAAGGTCGGATAATTTGTCTAACAACTGTATTTCCAATTCGTCCGTATCTTTGCCCAGATCGGGAATATCAATTTTTATCACTAACGCTCGGGCAGACGTTATTATCCACGGTTGTTTGAACGAAGCTTGTGATGCAAAGACCACGTCCGCCTCGGCTGCCTCCGTCGTGGTATTTTCGTACTTGCCCAGGATGGCTTCGTGAAAGACGGGAGTTCCATCCGGATAGACTTCGCGCGACACAACCCATCGTACTAATAAAAAAGGAAGAATGTTTGGTTCAATGAACGCGACGACTGTGAGTAAGCATATTACAAGGCCAGCCCTTGGTTGCAAGCATAACTACCACCAATAAAAAAAAAACAAGGAACGTACCATATTCGTCTTGGATCGTTGGGGTCGAAATCGGAATCGCCGCCAGTTCTTCTTCGAACAACGTCAGATTGTCATTCCAAAACTGTGTCACTGTAAAAATTCGACACGTTGGTTCGCTGGTTTCAAAGTCCAGGTACAGGCTGTTGGCACAGACAGTATGAAAGTCGGGCACCTCTGTTTGTATCATTTCCATGGCAGCAATGGCTTGTCGCATGGCTTGCGCGTGCAAGACGTTGTCTCCGTCCGCGTGCAAGGCTATCCAGAGCACTCGCAGCTTTTCAAATCCACTATCGGCTCCAAATATCCAGTCGCTGTGCCTGTCGGGTAGGCTTCCCTGGGGCGTTAGAAATGTCATTTGATCTAATTCCATGGTAAAGTTGGTCAATAATCCCGTAACAGCCAGGCCGAAACTCAGAGCCGTAACGGTAGCAATCCAAGTAACGGGATGACGTGCGGCATGACAAGCGAACGCTACCACGCATCGTTTGATGCCGTTGTGCAGATAGCCTTCGGTGAGGTGCGTCACGCAAGCATTGATAGGCTTCTTCTTTTCATTTTGGGACGATTCTTCACGAATTGGTATGACTGGTACTACTGATTCATTCGTACTATGGCTGTTGTTGTGACAACTACTAATCACTGCAGACGGTACAGCATCATCTTGATTGCGCATTTTGTTGTGCTTCTTATTTTCGAAATAAGATACTCTTCCAATTACTACTAGTAGCATACTATGAAAGAACTTTACTCGTTAATAGGAGAACCTATTATTTTTCGCGTTAGTTGCATTGTACAAGAAACAAATTAATAGTAGTGTGTACGTAAAGCAGGCTCGTAGAGGATTCGATTCTTGTTTGCAAGCGTCGTGCATCTGGTACTGGTATGCAGGTGAAGCTGACCACGATGAAAGATCGAGAGACGACTGCTGTGCAGGGGACTGCTGTACAGGGGACTGCTCTTTGACGGGAATCACATTTTTTGTGGCAACCTGAACGCCGATCGGCATTTTATGTAGTCACAAAATGCACTATTTGGCCACTTCACTGGTTTTTTAACCCCTTCTTCATCAATAATTTGAGTTGTTGTCGGAAGGACAAGAATCCTGACGTATTCTGTAGAGTAGGGTCTGCTCTACAATCTACTCGCACGTATTATTGTAGCGTCGACTTGGTATACAGAAATCGCTAGCAAGTGCCGTGCGAAAGGCTTTGTAGGTTTTCATCGACGTCGCCTTAAACTACTACCAGTACTCGAGTATAGAGTACTACTAGCTAGCATGAGCGCAATCATAATCTTGCATGGATCTGGGATGCATGATTACATCATCATCGCTTGCGCAGATCTCGAAATGTTATGACACCATCTTGCTAGCTACGGGTATTCGGGATAGATGACAAAAACAACATTTTCCCTGTGCTTGCGTATGGAGTGGAATATGCTGTCCCTGTGATTGATCCAATTGGAAGGTTGACTAACAACAACAGCAAAACAAGAAAAGAAAAGAAGGAACGAAGAGCGAATACTGTCAAATCTCACGTTCTTCGCCTGTGAGGAGGAAAGCGGGATCGCTGCTGTATACGGTCAGAAACCAGCTGAGTTATTGGCCGAAGAAACAAACCGATTGGAAGCGGAAGCTCTGGTACGCTTTCATGCATCTTTGATATTCTAGTGCCGGTAGCTAGATACCTCTACTAGCAGCAGCAACCAACCAACAATCCCAGTTCCGCTGCTATCACCGTGAGTCTGGCACATCCCACTGCCGTTTTTAAATCGAACGTCATAGTATTTGCCGACAGAGGGGTAGACTCTAGTAACCAGATCGCAGGAAGCGATGCGGAGAACCTGGTTGAAGCAGTATTTGCCTCAAGATACGATTTTCCTTTCAGTGCAGAGACGCAAGCAAGAAGTATTGGATACTGGTACCGTACTAGTACTAGTAGTCGACTCATCTGGTGGAAGGGCAGTTGCCTTCCTGAACGAAGGAAGTCCCATCTACATTCCGTCATTGAATGGCTGCGGACGAGAAACACTTAGATGTTTCCTAAGCAGACCATCAGATAAAAGACCTTCATACGGTACTTTAAACATCATAATATTTACACTTCTTCTAGGAGAGTCCTGAGATACCTGGTACCTGGTGTACCTGGTACCAAAGAATTGCAACCATATTTACGAACTTTTAACCACTAGAGCCATGGGTCATTTTTAAACTGCCCCGTTCTTTCCAATTTTCTGCCAGAAGTCTTTTTACGTTCTTATTACTGTACCCGGTATTACCGTAGTAGTACCAGCTGAATTGGTTTGAGTACCGATTACGAAAGAATGCCTTCTCTGTTCGATTGACCACCGTGGCCATTTTTTTTCCTAAAAAAATTTTTCGCTCCATAATCCATAACGACCTCCACACCAATCATCACATCACAAAACCAAAAGTATGTCCTCCTCAACCTACCCAAGAAAAAGTTCTATGAAGAGAAGCAGCTCGGATCATTACCCCAAGCGAAGCAAACAACAGATTCGATTTAATCGTTTGGAAGTGATTGAATTCCAACAAATTTTGGGAGACAATCCCGCATGCACCTCTGGGGCGCCGCTTGCCTTAGACTGGAAGCCTGTCAAAAAGTCTGCTATGATAGTTGACTTTTACGAATTTTCTCGCGAAGATTGCAGGAGACGAACCAAGTCTGAGCTTTACATTAAAAAGGATGATCGTCAGACACGCCTTACTGACTCGGGATTTGAATTAGAGGAGATCTCCGCGGTTGAGGAGGAAATTATACAAATCAGAAAGAAACGAGCCGAATCTGCCGAGATAAAGAGTGGCAAATGGCACGCTGGATTCCTATCAGCTGCCAAGTCTGCTGTGAAGACAATGGGCTTGACCTACAATAAGGAACAAACTGTGAGCGCGAGAAGCGCGTAAATCTTGGCCTCCTGTACATTAAACTTGCAATAATAAACTTTCTCAATAATTGGCTACTCTATATACTTCACTACGCAAATTATACAAATTGTAGTGCCATAAATACTTGCATTTTAATATGCGAGCTTTTTTTTCGAGATGCGAGCCCCACACATGCAAGATGCAAACTTTCAGCTGTATAACTCGTGGTTCGAAAGCTTTCTACCAGGTATCAATTATCTTTAGCGCAAACTAGACAAAAAATAAATGGTAACTTTGATTTTGTAAACACCTGCAGTAATCTGAACCGATCTCCTGTTTCTGCTCAATATGTTAGTAGTCTCTAGTATCGCGTATTTTGTTCCAAATTTTCTCTGGGTGAGTTCTAACCCTAAAACACGCAATGGGTGGTTCCTTCATAGAAGTTCCACGAATGAATCATCCAAACCTCACATCACCGAATACGTCCAAATCCTTGATGACTAGCAAGACCCTAGAGTACTGGTACCAGGTAGTTTCCTCATTTTGAGCTCAGTCTCAAGTCAAGTCCACTAAAATCCCAAAGTCTGGAGGAATCCATTTTTTCATCAATGAGACTATTATTTTATAATCTACTGACTCTGACTTTACTACGCTCTTCCACAGCTGGCGCATTTACAAATAAACTCAATTTTATTTCTTGTCAAAACAAAGCTTTTACCAAGGTTGCACTCAAAATGGGTTGGGCAGATCAAGCCTATCCAGTATTATATTTATAACGATTATAATCAACGGAATGAATAAATATATGTACGATTAAGTATTTAGAAATTTTAATATGTATTAGTATTTCAACGGACTAGAATACAATAATTATATTCGGTTGGCTCAGTTTTTACCTGCTTTTCATACAGTAATTAAGAGAAAACGGACAATTTGTGGGCTGGCCGCGCTTGATCTGAACTGATATTTACTTGGTTTTGCCACGCTATTTTGCCATAGTTTTACTTTTAGAAAAGATGATATGGATATACAGCTCACAATGGCGCCTTTTGCACCGGCTTGCGGTGGTTGCAGTGGCGCCCTTTCCCTCCTTGGAAGGTATGTAGTCCGTCGTTGCTGTTATAGTTTGTTGGGCTTTGTCCTGTATTCTTAATTCTTATCTCATCAATTTGTTGCAAAACTCAACCATGAAGATCGCGAAAAGAGATGCCATCAGCTTTTATTATGAAAAGCAGACAATGGAGCACAAAGCGGCCGGCATCTGGACCTGCAAGAAGTGCAAGCAAACCAAGAAGTGTAAGGCAGGGTATTCAAATCTCTACCACCATCTTGAAGCTTGCGTTGGCATGGATTATATGGTTTCTCTGCAAACATTTGTGGACAATCAACCATCAACGTCCGTGCGCATCTCCAAGAAGCAACTGGCGCTCGATAGCTTTTTCCTTGGAAGTCCCAAGGAGCTGAGAGCCCTTGCCTGGATCAAGTGGATCTGTTGCCGGAACATGCCCATTTGCGAGATTGACAACCCCATCACTCGCGAGTTTGCTGGAGTGGAAGCATTTAACTCCAAGACAATTCGGAAGTACATCATCAACACGGCCAGAGAATGCGAAAGCAGCATTGCTAAGGCTTTGAAGGCTGCTGGAGTCATCACTCTCATATTTGATGGCTGGAGTTGCGATGGTGCTTCGACTCACTACGTTGGTATGTTTGCTGGTTACATTGATCCACGGACGTCCGAGTACAAGGAACCACTCCTGGCAATTCAACCATGCCTCAACGAAGAGGACATGGGAGCTGACTCGCACATTGAGCTCTTTGAGTCTACGCTTGCCCTCTATGGCTTGGACGCTGGTTCGGTTGCCTGTTTTATTTCTGATAATTGTGCGACCAACAAGGCAATCTCAAGAGAATGGGGAGTGCCTATGGTTGGTTGTGCCTCTCATCGACTGAACCTGGCAGTGAATGCCTGGATTAACAATGAGCCTGGACTCACTCAAGCTCTGAAGTCTCTCACGACCTTCATGAGTAAAGCTTCGTGTCTTAAGGCAGCTGCAGCTCTTCGTGTTCAGACAATGGATACTCATGGGAAGTGTCTCAAGGCAAAGCAGAACAACGAGACACGATGGACATCAGTGATGGACATGGTTGATCGTTTCATCAAGATTGAAGCTGACTTGAATGCCATCCCCTCTCTAAGACCTTACAAGCTGTCCAAGCAGGATAGTAAGCTCCTCCATGATACGTATCATGCGCACTTTGTTGGCTTCAGGCACATAACCAAGGTTCTTCAAGATCCAATGCAATGTGACCTTGCTCTTGTCCGGCACCTCTTTGACATGCTCCTTCAAGAGGATATCGATTACGAGGACTGCATGAAACAGTATCTTAGAGCGAATGCTCCTATTGTGGCCAGTCCTGAATTTGAAAGTGGAGTTGTGAAGATCTTGAATGGCGAAGTACTCACAACCGTGGAAGCTGCTGCAACCAGGAAATTGAAGAAGACAAGGCAACCTACTTTGGCTGCGAGGAGTACAGCTGCCACTGCAGCTCAAGCAAGTGGATCTGGGGGTGCGACGAGGAGCACACTCTCTGACAAGGCATCTGCCATTATCCACAAGCACAAGAAGCAGAAAACTGCTGGTGACGAGTCCAACAAGAAGGCGAATCAAGACTATGTGGATGTGGGAAAGCTTGTTGCAGCTACATCTAATGCATGCGAGCGTCTCTTCTCTGAAGCCAAGTACGTTATGGTGCCACACAGACGTGGCATGGATCCAGCTCTCTTTGAAGCTATTCTTTTCCTCAAGAAGAACTTGGAGTACTGGAATATTCGCACTGTGGCTGCTGGTATCAGGAGCTCTCCGGATGAGGAAGACGATGAGGATGATGAGGAGGAAGCTGATGAGGACGAGGAGCAGCCATAGCCTCACTATTAGGGTAGTCTAGTAGTCCTAACAAGTAAAAAATATATCTACATATTTATTCTGGTCGTAAATAATATAAAATTACTGGCAAACACCTTGTAGCAATGTATTATATCTATTATATTTAATATATTGGAGAATAAATATGTATTTGGAAAGGTCTGGGGCAGATACATGGAACGATATTGCCGTCGGAGGCTCTCAGCGTTGGAAGGTCACGGATCCCTCAGCGCACAAAGTTGCACTTTCTCACATGCATCGATACTTCAAAAACAATGAAATCAACAGTATTTTGTGTCCCTTGGCGGGAGACGACCCCATGGCGCATCTCTTGTGGCAGCAAGGACATTCGGTGACTGCCATTGATTTAGTACCGTTAGCACTGGAACGCATGCGTCAGCAGTTCGACGGAGAATGGTCCAAAGAAGAGGACGGCCGTGACGATGGAATGGTGGTCTGGAAACACGATAGTGGACGAGCTACTCAGTACCAAGGAGATGCTTTGAAATATTTGCCAGAATTAAAAGAGTCTTTTGATGCTATCTACGATAAAGACTCATTTGGTGCACTGGGGGTTGAAATGCGTCAAGCCTATTGCAAACGCATTTCGGAATACACAAAAAAGAACGCATTTGTTTATTTGGAGTGCAAACTAAAGGAGAATCACAACGCTGTCAAAGACAACGGTCCACCATTCTCCTTGAAGATGGAAGATTTAGTGGAGTGGTTCGGAGGCTCGTTTGATCATGCCGAAAGCTTAGGGTCTGTCTACCCACTTTCTATGCCAACGGCACAACAAACTGCACACATTTTGAAGCGCAAGTAAACGATTTCATCGATGACTTGGTTGAAATTCAACGATACTTCGTGCATTCCCAAATTAAGCCCAGGTGGACTGTCATAGGACTCAGGAGTTAGGTCTTACTCTATTAGGTCGTGTGCCTATGCCTGCTTCCTATCCACACTATACTCTAGTCATAATATTTATATTTACTCTA
>Ga0100392_1002162_pt1 | contig 18255 bp, 19 predicted proteins | sample CryGeymeta201516_FD_81548 | JGI IMG/M metagenome (GOLD analysis project Ga0100392, IMG submission 81548) | Groundwater microbial communities from Crystal Geyser aquifers in Utah, USA - Crystal Geyser metaG 2015-16 | ecosystem: Environmental > Aquatic > Deep subsurface > Groundwater | place: USA... | reverse complement strand
TGCTCAAAAAGAAAAACGGATATTTATATCAAATGATGTTGATTTTACTGATACTCTCCTTTATCCACCTAAAATGTTTTTTGGAATTATCATTTTTCGCATTCATCCGCCAAGACTAGATAAGCTTATTACTTCCCTTACACAACTGCTCACAAAATTGCCCTCTAAAACGATTAAGGGTAAATCTTTTCTCCTTCATGAAAATGGATATATATTAATTGAATAAAAGTCGAGAAACAAAAACCAAAAAACTCATCATCAACTTTCTCACACCTATCCCCGACGGCCGTTTCAAATAGGTAAATGAAAGTAGGTTTTTAATTTATTTTCGTATTCAATTTTATCAGCAATAATATAACTCAAGTATTTACCGCCTTCAATGATTTTTTTTATTAAAACTACTTCTTTTTCACATTCATAAGGAAAGACATAGACGCTTTGTTGGTACTGATAAAAGCCTATTTCTTTTAAAAATCCTCTTAAGTAATAACGCTTGTTTCTTTCAATTTCCGGTACGTCAAACATAACTATAAACCATTTACCCAACCATTTGGATTTTTGTTTTAATTCAAGAAGACTTTGGATAGAATATTTAATAATTTCCTTATTCCAAACGTCTTCAACTTCAACATAGACTTCATTATTTTTTATTTCTAAATTTAAAATCTTTCTTTTTTCTAATTGCTGGAGTGTTCTTTTGACTTTAGTTTTTGGCAGTTTAATACCCTTAATTTCTTCAATTAACTTAATAAAAGTGCCGATTATTATTGGAAAATTTGGAGTAATTAGTATAGTCCCACCTAAAAGTGCTCCTATTCCTAGAGTTGCCAAAATTATCTTTGATATTTCTCCTTTCTCAAACTTTTTAATTCTTTTCTCTTTCTTAGTCATAATTAAGTTATACATATCTGTGACGGCCGTTGTCAATAGGTCAGGACGATCATTCAAGGCAGGGCTGATTGAGGCCAAAAGACTCATCGTCGACGGGGCCTGCCCGCAATGCCTGAACAGAGCGATGGCAGGCGGGGTGGATGTTTTGAAAAAGACCATTGAGGCACAACAAAAACAGATTGATGAATTAAAAAAGACGATAGATGATAGAAAGTAGAAGATAGTGGTGGAAAAATGTCATTGATATTTCTCCCAATTCTCTCTATATTTAAATAATGAATAAAATTAAATCCGTTATTTTATCTCTCCTCATTTTTCTTGTTCCTTTTTCTTTTTTCCAAATCTTTTTCCAAAATCTTGTCCAAATAAATATCGTTTACGTCCTTGCTTTTGGCGCTTTATTACTTGTAATAATATCTTTTTTGCAATCCCTCATCACAAAAAAATTTGTTTTCCAAACCAGCCCGCTTGATATTCCTGTACTCCTATTTTTAGGGGCTATTTTTCTTTCTTTTTTCACGTCCACAACAAATAAGATGCAGGCCTTTCTTGATCCCAATTTTGGTCTTTTAATGATAATTTCGTTGGTAATTTTATATTTTTATTTTTCGCATAATACACCAGGGCGACCACAAGGGTCGCCCCTACAGATATTATCATTGGCCGGATTTATTATTTCCTCGTTCATCATTATCCTTTCCCTGGAACCAACAAAAGGGATCGGGGTAATTCCTCTTGATCTTCTTTTTTTTATCGGCTTTACATTTATGTATAGTCTGGGATCTCTTGTCCATTCATTTTCGGAAAAAGAAGATGCTCCTAAAGTTGTACAAATATGTATACTAATCATCGTTTCTTTAGCCCTGGGGATTAGTTTTATTGCTTTTTCGAAACAAGGAGTGCTATTTCCTTCTTTTTCCTTATCATTTAAAGCCGTGTTTCAAATATTTAAAACTCTTCCAAATGCCCTTTTGGGCTTTGGCATTGATAACTACTCCTCTGTTTTTAATCGTGTAAAGGACGTGGGGTATAACCAGACAAATCTTTGGCAATTTCCTGTGAGTATAGATAGATCCACCCTCTTTCATATTGCAACCACAACCGGTCTGGTCGGGCTTGCTTCTTTTTTGTATCTTGTTATTTCCCTGATAAAAAAAATAAAACAAAATTTATCGATAATATTAGGTTCTATATATTCTTTATTTATTGTAATTATTTTTCCACCCTCTCTTTTGGTTTTTTTCTTGGTTTTTTTGTCTGCCTCCCAAACCGGAAAAAATAATAAAGAATATGTATTTAACCTCTCAGAATCTTTTTCATTCTACAGCTATGTCATTCTCATCATCACCGCCTCTGTTCTTTTTGGTTCAGTAGTACGCTATTTAAGCTCTCTGTATCTGGCTGATTATTTTTATTCACAATCACTTGTTGGTATTAAAGAAAATAGTTTTAAGAAAGTATATGACAACCAACAAAAGGCTTTTTCATATAATCCTTATCTGGAACAATATCATCTTGGTTTTGCCAGAATTCATTTTGTCCTCGCCCAAAATATCATAGAGAAAGCAGCTTCCGGGTCTGCCCCCCTTGTTTTTACTAAGGAAAGCAAGCAAATGCTTATCGAAGCAATTCAAACGGCAATAAACGAAAATCAAATAGCAATAAGCCAAAATTCAAAAAAAGCAGACTACTGGGCAAATTTGGCACAAATATATATTTTAATTCCAAAAGAATTACAGACGCCCAATGAAACAGAGGTAAATTCTCCTCAGACAACGGCCTTGACCTCCTTGAAAAAGGCTTTGGAACTCGACCCAAATAATCCTGCTTATTATTTCCAAATGGGACAGATTCTTCTTTCACAGAAAAAAACAACTGAAGGGTTTAAATCTATAAAAAAGGCAGCTGAGCTGAAACCAAATTGGGCTGATGCACATTACCAACTTGGAATGCTTTATGCTCAGAAAAATGACATGAAAAACGCTGTAAAAGAACTGGAAATTACGTTACAAAACATCGATCCAAAAATAAATCAAAAAGAATATGATGCCGTCAAGCAAACTCTTGATAAGATAAAAAGTCCACCAATACAAGCGCCTCAAAATGAGTATTGACAACTTCTTTTTTTAAGCATAGTATGATACTATGAATCATAAAAAAATAATCGTCGTTGGGATAATTTTGCTTGGAATACTTGCTTTGTTTATGACTGTTGATTACAAGAATAAAAATGGATTAAACGGTCAGACCGTTTCTCCAAATATCCTCTACCTTACTTCTCCTGTCAATTCTCTTTCCGGAAAAGTTGAAAAGATCGAAGGTAATGCTGTCTCGATTTCCAGTCAATATGCCTTGCTACAAACCGCCCCTATTGCAATAACAGTTATGCCAAACCAGCCACCGGTCATGCCTACCCCTCAAATCAAAACAATTACCTATAAATTGCTCGTCACGGACAAAACCCAAATATCTCAACCAGCATCAAATATTAATTATCTATTCAAGACTATTACACCCTCTGGTGCTCCTGGCTTTCCTACCGCCTCTACTCCCAATCTGACGGTAAAAAATATTAAAGTTGGCCAATATATAACTGTGAATAGTCAAGATGATCTTAGAACATTATTAAAAAATACCTTTGAGGCAACGATGATCAATCTTCCTCCGATTATCAATACGTTAAACGGTAAAATTGTAAACATAACAAATAATACCCTGACTCTTAAAGCCTTTGCTCCCGTAGCCGCTGCCCCTCCCATGATTGCTCTAGATACTGCGCCACCTACTCCTCAAGAAAAAGAATATACAATATACATCACTCAAGATACCGAAATATCACGTAATGTTTACGGCACTAATATGACCCCTGGAGAACCGCCAACTCCCCCAAAACCGGAAAAGCTTACCCTCGCCGATCTTAAAGCAGATATGCGGGCAACTGTGTATACGGTTGAAGATGTAATTGAGACACAGACACTCACAGCATTACGAATTGAGCCTGTGGCTTCTACTTCGCCTTTGATTAAACCATGATTATGGAAAAAATTTTTACTATTTTAAAGGTACAGACGCAAAATTTTGCGTCTCTACTTCTTAATACTCTTGTTTTTATCTTCCCTTTTTTCTTTCTTACTTTCACTCAAGAATATTTCGTCACTAATAAATTATATTTATTGGGCTTTGGAGTTTTATTGCTTATCTTGATTTCTACCATCCAGATCCTAATTTCAAAAAAAATATTTTGGCAAAAAAGCCCTTTTGACAGCCTAATTATTCTTTTTTTAACGGCTGTTACTTTATCAACTTTATTTTCTTCACCGAATAAAATTCAGGCCTTGCTCAATTCAAGCTTTGGACTGGTGATGATGGTTTTTCTGGCAATTTTGTATTTTTATCTTTCACGTCAGAAAGGTCCGTCCTTGTCAGCGAGTCCATTTAAGGTCGGACATTATATAATGAAGGTATCTTTGATCATCTTGTCTATTGTTACGATTGCTTTCTATTTCCAACCCTTTAAAAACATCAATCTCCCCCAATTTCTTTCCTTTCTAAAAAATCCTGCCTTTACCCCAGTTGGCTCACAATTGGATTTGGCAATTTTATTGGGATTTTTTACGATTATTGGAATCGTACAAATTATAAAACAAGGGCGACCACAAGGGATCGCCCCTACAAGAAAATTATTGATCATTGATTATTGTTTATTGATCATTAACCTGCTTGCCTTATTTCTCACTGCCTATTCGCTTGTAAAACCTAATGTGGGTTTGATAAATCAAACCCCTATATTAATCATTCCCCCTTTCCGCCTGTCCTGGTATGCGGCCTTGGAAATTTTAAAAAATCCACAGACGGCAATAATCGGCATCGGTCCTGATAATTTCTCGGCTATTTTCACTCGCATTAAGGATTTTGCCTATAACCAATCTCCTCTATGGCAGATTAATTCATTTAATGTTTCTCATTCGGCGATTTTGCAAATCCTCACCGAAACCGGAATTTTTGGATTATTGGCGTTTGGATTATTGGTTTTTTCCGGTTTCAAACAATTGGTAAAGGACGGACACGGGGGTCCGCCCCTACAGATTATTTATTTATTTATTTATTTAATTATTTGTTTATTTATATTTCCTCCATCACTAATCATTTGGTTTTTGTTTTTCGTCGTTTTGGGTTTGATAAATCAAACCACTACAACCGATGTACAGACGCAAAATCTTGCGTCTCTACCACCCATCTACATCGGAACCGTTGTAATTTCCCTTGCTTTAATCGGCACTTCCGGATATTTTCTCGGTCGTTCATATGCTTCCGAATATTATTTTAAAAAATCTATAGAAGGAATTGCCAAAAATAATCTTAAGGAAGTCTACGATAACCAAAGACAGGCAATAGTCTTGAATCCGTATATTGAAAGATTTCGCACTAGTTTTGCTCAAACTAATCTTGTCATTGCCAACAACTTATCTTCTAAAATTAAAGACAAAAAAATATCTGAACAAGATCGCCAAACAATTACTCAGGCAATTCAAGCCGGAATCGCTGAAGGCAAAGCGGTTGTCACTTTGAATCCACAAAGAGCCAATAACTGGGAAAATTTAGCGGTTATTTATTCAAACATCATCAACGTTGCCCAAGAAGCCGATGTCTGGACAATTTCTGCATATCAACGGGCAATACTTGCCGATCCACAAAATCCAGTCTATCGGGTTGGTTTGGGTGGGGTTTATTATTCCCAAAATAAATATGATGATGCCTTAAGATTTTTTGAACAAGCGGTTTCTATCAAGCCTGATTGGCCAAATGCTAGCTATAACTATGCCTGGGCCAACTTTCAGGTAAAAAACTATCCTCAAGCTGTCAACGCCATGCAAAATACTTTAAAACTTATTAATCAAAAAACAAACAAAGTTGATTATGAGAAAGTCGTAAAAGAACTTGAAGAGTTTAAAAAAATGCTTCCTAAAGAAGAAGCGCCAGCTAATAAATCGGAAGAAAGCACCCAGTCGGGTTTAAATTTACCTACGCCTCCAACGACCGAGATTAGTCCAAAGTTGGAACTACCTAAGGAAGCGTCTCCAGAAGCAAAATAGAATTTCTAATTTCTAATTAACCTAATTTCTAAAAAATACTCAAACCCCAATGATCAAAAAACTGGGAGATTGGGGATTGGAAATTATTTAGGTCAATTAGAATAATTAGATCAATTAGGTTAATTTATTTTAGAAAGCTTAACGGATTTAGCAAAACCCCTCCTGATCGGATTTCAAAATGCAAATGCATCCCCGTCGATCTTCCGGTTGAACCCATAACCCCAATTTGGCTTCCTTGAGAAACTGAATCCCCTATATTGGGAGAATATGAAGACATATGAGCATAAAGTGATTGATATCCGTTGCCATGGTCGATAATTACGTGGCAGCCATAACCCCAGTTAAGACAGCCGGCGTAAACAACCGTACCGGAATCAGCCGCCAGAACTGGAGGCGAAGAAGGATTGGCGATATCTAAAGCCATATGATAAACAACTGGATATTGGGTAATTCCACCAGAGGTCGGCCAGATAAAGTTTGAAGAGCCACGGACTCCAGCTTGAATTGAAGCTATAAATTGAGTTTGTATCACCGGTTTATTTTCAATCACTCCTTCTGGAACAAAAAGAGTTTGTCCTGAATTAAGTGAAAAAGTATCAATGTCGACAAAATCATTTAACGGGAAGTTCACAATATTTTGAGCGGTTACTTTATATTTTTTTGCGATCGAATACACCGTTTCTCCTGACTCCACTTTGTGGATAATACCGTCAAAAGGAGGAATCAATAGAACTTGACCGGGTTTAATTAAATCATTTTTTAAATTATTTGACCACTTAATACTATTACTATTGGTGGCCAGATTAAATCTTTTTGCAATCGAAGCCAAGCTATCTCCCGCCACCACTCGATAACTTACAATTTCCGGTTTAACCGAATAAACTGTTCCCAAACTACCACCATAAGGATTGTAAGAAACTACTAAGGCTTGATAATTATTTTGATTGTTCAATGACTGTAAAAAAGGGGTATTTTCGGCAATAATTGGACCGCCAACAATGGCGGCGGCTACGATCATCAAAAAGGAAGTATTTAAAAAGGATGAAGAATATTTCCCTCTCTTAACGATTAAAAAGGCAACGATTATATCTTTGATGCCCTCAAAAATCTGCCCAGCGCTAATTAGTCGGGATAAAAAGTAGTTTTTTAGAAAGATAATAAACTCGCCTATTTCAACCATAGAATAAGCTTATATTATACCAAAAAAGACGGAGGATGGGTTTAGAAACGGGTTAAGAAAACAGAAGAAAGAATATAGATTTATTCAAACTTCTATTATCCAGTTTCCTAACCCGTATCCATTCCCTCATTACCATTTTCTATCTCAGACCATTGCCGATGTTATTCTTTCAAGCGCTACTTCAAAAGCTGCTTGCTTCAAAGGCATCTTTTTCTCAACTGATTTCTTCCAGATTGCCTCAAACGCTTTTTCCATCATAATCTTTAATTTATCATTGACTTCTTTTTCCGACCAAAAGTAACCAGCTTTTCCCTGGACCCATTCAAGGTATGAAACGGTTACTCCTCCGGAATTAGCCAAGACATCAGGAACAATGATTTTACCCTTTTTAGCTAAGTATTCATAAGCTTCTTGGGTTAATGGTCCATTGGCCATTTCAACGATGATCCCGGCCTTGATTTTGGCCATATTTTTATCATTTACCATGTTCTCGAGAGCGGCTGGCACCAAGACGTCAACATCCAATTCCAATAATTCTTCGTTGGAAATAGTTTTGCCGTAGGAAACTGTCCCTTTTTCCTTTTTATTTTTTAAAGCACGATCCAAATCAACTCCGTTTTTATCATAGACTCCTGATCTGGAATCAGAAATCGCCACAACTTTAAAACCGACTTCGGTTGCCAGTTTGGCAAAATAATAACCGACGTTACCAAAACCCTGAACGGCAACTGTTGTCCCTTTGGCTTTTTTCTTTAACTTAGCCAATAAAGACAAAAGAACAAATAGTCCACCCCGTCCGGTTGCTTCAGTTCGACCTAAGCTTCCACCCATCGAAACTGGTTTTCCGGTAAAAGTAGCCGGACTTTTTCTCCCTATTACTTTTTGATATTCATCAAGCATCCAGCTCATTATTTCTGGAGTCGTATTAACATCAGGGGCCGGAACATCAATATTCTCTCCAATTACATGAGCAATTCTATTGGCAAAAGCCCGTGAGAGTCTTTCCAATTCTGCTTTTGAAAGTGTCTTTGGATCAACCACAATTCCACCTTTTGATCCTCCATAAGGAAGACCTGCCACTGCACATTTAATTGACATCAACGTTCCCAAAGCTTGAACTTCTTCCCGAACTGTATCACGGTGAAAACGGATTCCACCCTTATAAGGTCCAAGGGCGCTATTATGTTGAATTCTCCAGCCCTTAAAGACCTTTTTTTTGCCACTATCCATGGTGATGGTAAGGGCAAATTCATGAGCGAATTCGGGCTCAATGAGACGCTTGATCATCTCTCCGTCTAACTGCATTTTTTCGGCGGTTTTAGTGATGAGAGCTTGTGCCGATTCAAGCATCTTTTTTCCTTGATTTTCCATAATTTTAAAAGGAAAATGGAAGTTAGGTTTAGAAACGAGTTAGGAAGTTGGAAGAAAGAAAGTTAATTTTTATTCTATCTTCCATCTTCTATTTTCTTAACACGCTTCCATTCCTATCTTCTAACTTCTAATTTCTAACCACTTTTCAACCTCTAATGCTGCCTCAACTCCCGTCCCAGCCGACGTAATCGCCTGCCTATAAAATGGATCGGCGCAGTCTCCAGCCACAAAAACTCCCCGGATCGACGTCGATCTCCTTTCCAAAATTTTTACATATCCTTTTTCATCCATTTCTACGTGACCTTTAAATAGATCTGTATCTGGTTTATGACCAATGGCGACGAAAACTCCATTGAGTTTTATTAAAGACTGTCTTTGTTCTTTTTTTTCAAAGACAGTCTTTATTTTAATCCCCTCAACGTGTGTTTCTCCCACTATCTCTTCAACCGCACTATTCCAAATTACTTCAATCTTTTTATTTTCTTTTACACGTTCTTGCATGATCTTTGATGCTCTAAAAAAATCCCGTCGGTGAATAATATATACTTTTTTAGCGAACTTCGTCAAGGTCAACGCCTCTTCTAAAGCTGTATCTCCTCCACCAATGACCGCAACTGTTTTTTCACGAAAGAAAAACCCGTCACAAGTAGCGCAAGCTGACACTCCGCGACCGCGTAGACGAGTTTCTGATGGGATATTTAACCATAAAGCCTTTGCCCCTGTGGCGATGATGATGGATTTTGCTTTAACCTCCGCGGTTGAGGAACGAAGCGGGAAAACAGCGGAGGTTTTCTGCCCGGATTTTGAAAAATCAACCGTCAGCACATTCTCATCGAGAATCCTCGTTCCAAATTTCTTGGCCTGATTTCTCATTTTTTCGATCAATTCTGAGCCCAGTATCGATTCAAAACCGGGGTAGTTTTCCACTTCTGAAGTAAGAGTTAGTTGACCGCCGGGAGGCGATCCAGCAAAAACTAGAGGATTAAGATTAGCTCGCGCTAAATAAATAGCGGCAGATAGTCCGGCCGGCCCACCACCGATTATTATTACATTTTCTATCATAAGTTTATGGCTCTCTCCACCATTCTCCCAATCTTCACACTGTCTTCATTAGGTATTAATTTACAGATATCAGATATTACTATTTCTTTTGATAGTCCGTCAATGGCTTTTTTAACGGCCGATATTTGTTGAAGAACATCAGAGCAGTCTCTTTTACTGCCAAGCATCTTCTCTATTCCTCTCAACTGACCAATTATACGATTGACTCTTTTCTTTGTATCTTCCATACTAGATACCAGTATAGAGTATGTGAGATTAGATTGTCAAGGGGAAAAATACAAACAGTTAAGTATTAAACTGTTAAAACCTAAATAAACAATTAAACATTAAACTACTAAACAAAGACATAATACGTTTAATATTTAAGGTTTAATAGTTTATTTAACAGTTTAAGTTTTAACCGTTTAACAGTTTTATTTCTATCTTATAGTTCCCCAAAACACCATATCAAAGTAGTTCTTCAGTAGATCATTCACGCACCTTTGCTTAGGGAGTCCAAAAATTCCTGATTGTTCTTAGTTTTACCAAGTTTTTCTGTTAGGGCCATTAATCTTTCTTCGCCGCTTAGTAAATTAAGCATCCGTCTCAAAGTATTAACCTTATTCATGGTTTCTTTATCAAACAAAAGCTCTTCATGGCGAGTGCCAGACTTTTCCGCATCAATCGCCGGAAAGATTCTGCGGTCGGCAAATTTACGATCCAGATGAATCTCCATGTTACCGGTTCCCTTTAGCTCTTCATAGATCAGATCGTCCATTCGGGATTCGGTTCCGATCAAAGCTGTCCCTACAATCGTCAAACTTCCACCTTCTTCACAGTTACGGGCCGCCCCCAAGAATTTTTTTGCAGGATACAATGCTGATGGATCAAAGCCACCGGATAAACTTCGACCACTATTGGTGACTGATAAATTTAAGGCTCTAGCTAACCTGGTAACTGAATCCAATAAGATAATGACGTCATAACCGACTTCAACCAATCTTCGCGCTCTATCTAAGGCTAAATTGGCCACTTTTATCTGTTGGCGAGGAGACTCGTCAAAGTTTGAGGCAGCTACTTCTCCTTTAATAAATCTTTTAATTTCATTGACTTCTTCCGGTCGCTCTCCGATTAAAATTGCCATTAAATAAGCTTTTGGATAGTTGGTACCGATTGCCTCAGCGATTTCTTTTAAGAAAGTCGTTTTACCGGCTTTTGGTTGGGAAACAATTAAAGCCCGCTGTCCGAAGCCTACCGGGGCAATTAAATCAATGATTCTTGTAGACAAGATGTCTTTTGTTGTCTCCATCTTCATCTGTTTATTTGGATGAAGGGCGGTTAGTTTTTCAAAATCTTTTCTCTTAGCACTTTGTTCTTCGGTCATCTCAATACCGTTTATTTTCTTGATTAAAAGCAAAGAGTGAAATCTCTCTCCAGCCTTAGGAGGACGGGCCAAACCCTCTACTTCATCTCCCCGTCTTAACCAAAATCTGCGAATTTGAGAGGTAGAAACATAGATGTCCTGATCTGGACTCAAGACATAGTTTTGTCTTAAAAATCCGTAGCCACCAAAAGTAATATCTAAAATTCCTTTAGCTTTATAACTAATTTTTAAGTCTTCCTTTAGTCTTTCTTCCACCGGTAGGTCATACCGCGGGGACGGTAAATTAGGCTTAGGAGCTACAATGATCGGTTTTGATTCAACTCCCGTAATTAGCTTCGACATATCCAAGGGTTGATCAACAATAGGTTTTTTTAATACTGCCATAGATGAAAGTGAGGAACCAGAGATCCTCCGTAAAAAGGGTTGTTTTGGTCTTTTTCCCTCAAGAAAGTTAAGGGTTAAATGCCTCCTGATGAAAACATTCATCAAGAAAATCATTTTTCTCAAGGTCGCTAAGCGACCTCAATTCCCTTGATTTGAATTGCGTAAAGAAAAAGATTTATTTCAAATCCCTGTTTGGAGGATCTTATCCCAAGTATACAATGCTTATTCGTTTTGTCAAGGAGTATAATTATTTTATGAAGTTGAAATCATATATCTTTATTATCGTTTTGATAATAATTCTGACCTTTATTCTCGGTGTCCGCTGTAGCATTAAGAAAAAAAAAAATGACAAAATCGTTGAATACATTCTTTCCATCACTCCCTATCCAACTTACACTCCATACCCTCTTACACCAACCAAAACCGCCAGCACTTCGCCAACCCTTATTAAATTAAAAAAATGAAAAAATTATCTCTTGCCTATTTCGGCTCACCTGATTTCGCCGCCGATTTTCTTGAAAAATTAATTACTGACACTACAATTAATCAATTAATCGAAGTGAAATTAGTCGTTACCCAGCCTGATAAAAAGGTTGGCCGAAAACAAATCATGACACCAACACCGGTAAAAGAAGTTGCGGAAAAATATAAGATTATTAATAATGTGTCATTCCCGCGGAGGCGGGAATCCAAACCAAAAGCACTGGATCCCCTCCTTCGAGGGGATGACAAAGACATTGACCTTGCTCTCGTTTACGCCTACGGCGATCTTATTCCAAAAGAACTATTAACTCTCCCCAAGTATGGTTTTTGGAATATTCATCCTTCACTTCTTCCAAAATATCGGGGGACTTCTCCAATTGCCACTCCTTTGATTAACGGTGACAAAACCACTGGAGTAACCATAATAAAAATGGATGAAGAGATCGATCATGGCCCGATTATTGCTCAAGAAAGTTGCACAATCAAAGATACTGATTATAGGCCGGATTTAGAGAAAAAACTGACGGATTTAGGGTTTGAAATGTTTAAAAAAACTGTTACCCAGTTAACGGGTTCACGGGTTAACGAGTTAAGAACAAAAAAACAAAATCACAAGGAAGCGACTTACACAAAAAAACTGGAAAAAAGCGATGGATTTATTGAGTTTGAGAAATTAAAGGATTTGCTTAAACTAACCACTATCCACCAGTCACTAGTCACTTTTTACAATTTATTCCGGGGGCTTTATCCCTGGCCAGGCCTTTGGACTATCCTTCCGAACGGTAAGAGACTGAAAATAACTGACATGTCACTAACCACTAGTCACCAGCCACTAATGACTAAAGTCCAACTGGAAGGAAAAAATGAAGTTTACTTTGAAACTTTTAATAAGGCCTATAATATCTTCTAAATCTGGTATAATTACTCCATGATAGTAGCTCCAGAAATACTAAAAAAACTAACGATTGAAAATATATCCGAAAAAGAAAAATATGACAGTATGGAAAGAATTAGAGGTATTAGTAGTTCAGGAACTTATTAAAGATGGAATACTTGCTCCTATTCCTGCGATTATCAATGATAAAACAAGAGAGATAATTAAAATACCCAACTTTGCGATTTAAATCAAATCTTTTCCAATTGCCTTTCTTATCCCCTCAAACAACTTCTCCATCACCCACAAATTATGAAAGGTTGCTAGGGTGTAGCTGAGGATTTCCCGCTGTTTAAATAAATGATGAAGATATGATTTTGTAAAATTTTGACAAACATAGCATTCACAATCAACATCAACTTTTTCAAAATTATTTTTATAAAGAGATTTTGTAATTTCTATTTGGACAGAAAACGAAGATACCTGCGCCCCGTATCGAGCTTTCCCTATTTGATAGATCGTTCCCATTCTGGCCAAACGAGTAGGTTCGACACAATCAAAAGTATCAACTCCATATTTTACTAAGTCAATTATATCGTCTATCTGCCCCACCCCAAGCAAATGAACCGGCCTGTCTGACGGCAAATAATCAGAAACCCATCTAACCTGATCCCGCATTTCCTTTTTTGATTCCCCTACCGATACTCCTCCAATCGCCACCCCAGGGGTGTCTTGCGAAACCACAAACTCGGCCGATTTTTTTCTTAGATCTTCAAAAGTTCCGCCCTGGATAACGCCGTAAAGATATCGATTTAAATTCGAAGCACGAATATCGAAACTCGAAACAATTTTTGAATTTTTTAAATTTGAATTTTCAAAACGTTTTGAATTTGTTTCGGATTTCGGATTTCGGATTTCGGATTTATTGTAATTTATACAACGTTTCAGCCATTCATGTGTTCTCTTCATGGCTTTTTCCGCATACCCATGGGTCGCCGGATAATAAGTACATTCGTCAAACGCTATATTGATATCCGCCCCAATTTTTTTTTGAAATTCCATCGATTTTTCCGGCGTAAACTCAATTATTGTCCCATCAAAAATCGAGCGAAATTTCACTCCATCCTCGGAAATTTTAATAACGAATGGCTCTTCTTCACCTCGAACATCAGCTTTTTTTTGATAAGTTTTAGAAAGCGAAGACAACTGTTTTTGAGGAATCGCCAGGGGCCCCCGTGGGGGTCCATTTCTTGCCAAAGAGAACACTTGAAATCCTCCCGAATCACTCATCGTAAAGATATTAAGTCTAGAATATTTTTGAATTCCCCCCGCCTTTTCTATTACATCGGCCCCTGGGTGAGTGACTAAGTGATAAGTGTTTACACAGGCGCCCTGAATACCTATTTCTTTTACCTGTTGTGGAGTAAGGGTTTTTATCGTTCCTTTCGTCGCCGTAGCAAGAAATGCCGGCGTGTTAATCACTCCATGATCTGTTTTAATCTCCCCCAATCGGGCTTTCGACTTGGAGGAATTATGATTTACTCTAAAAAAATTATTCATAAAAGTAGAAATTATTTCGTCTAATATACTTGATTATGGGTGCCAATGTCTATAAAAACCGCATTGTCATTTTGATCATAATAAAAAATTATTCTTATATCCCCTGTGACCGATAAAGAACGAAGTCCCTTTTTAGCACCTGATAAAGTATGTGTTCTTAACTGGATATCATTTGGATTAATATTAAACTGTTGGATTCTTAAAGAAATAATATTAATCAGTCTTTTGTTATTAAAGAATCGCTTTTTATAAGATTTTTTGAAGCTATTTTGATAAAGAATTTTCATATCCTCAAGAATTAAGTTGTCTCATCAAATCATCGACGTCTTTTGCTTCATAAATTCCAATTCCTTTTTCAATATCTTCAGAAATTCTGTTGTATCTTTTAATTGCTTTTGGACTAAGTTTTATAGTTCTTGGCGTAAAAACAACATCAATTGTTTTCTTAGCCATCTTATTGATAAACACTCTAACCGCTTCTTGAAGCGAAGAAAAACCTTGCTCCAAAGCCGCCTCAGTTGCTGCAATCTTTAAATCTCTTCGTATTGGTATCTGTAAATTAGTTGTATCCATGTATATAATTATAATGTTTTGATATATTTTGTCAACATTAAATTATCATCATCGCATCGCCAAATGAATAAAAACGGAAATTATTTTTTATTGCGATACTATACAACTCTACTAAACTCCGTCTGCTTTTTTTATACTGCAAAAATGCTTCAACCAACATCATTAGAGACGACTTTGGCAGATGAAAGTTGGTTATCATAATATCAACCAACTTGAAATTGTAGGGCGGAAAGATAAAAAGGTCCGTTTTTGAAAGCAAAGACAACTGTGTGGCGGACGAAAAAACATGTTGTCGAGCGATTGATTCAAGAGTTCGTACCACCGTTGTCCCAACCGCGACTAACTTTTTCCCCTCTTGCTTCGATGTATCGATACATTGAAGTGTTTTTTTATCAACTTCATAGTACTCATTATGGAGTTTTTTTTGTTTAATATTTTCGTCTGATATTGGCGCAAATGTCCCTAGACCCACATGGAGAGTAACAAATAATTTTTTAATTTCTTTTTTATTCAATTTATTAAATACGCTATCAGTAAAATGTAAAGAGGCGGTTGGAGCAGCAGCCGAGCCATCTATTTTGGCAAAAATTGTTTGATATTTTTTCAAAAGTTCGTCTTTTTTTAATGGAGATTTTTTTAAATATGGAGGGATTGGCATTGTTCCATATTTGTTTAAAAGTTCAAATAAATGTTCCCGACTGAAATTAAAACGAAGGTCAAAAATATTTTCTTTTTGAGAAATAATTTCTAAATAATTTTCTTGATCAAAAAATATTTTTTCCCCAACATTGATTTTTCTATCAGTCAACGCTTTTCCAACTCGTAAACTCGTTAACTCGTTAACAAGAAATAACAAAACAACCTTTCCTCCGTTCTCCTTATTCATGGTAACCCTGGCCGGCAATACTTTAGTATTATTCAAAACCATAAAGGAATCTTTCGGAAGATATTTATCGATATTATAAAAATAATCAAAAATTATTTCGTCTGTCTTTGTGTTATAAACAAAAAGTTTTGAAGAGTCGCGGGGCACAGCCGGGCTCAAAGCCAAGTTTTTCTCAGGCAAAAAATAACCGTAAGAATCAAGATTCATCCTAATATGATATCACGAAGTTTATTTATAATATTCTTTTACCTGGAAAAGGAAATACATTGAGATTAGACCTCCAATGACTAACCCTCCAATATTAAAGCTGACAATATTTTGGACGACGCCAACTAGTGCGCTCCAATATAGAAAAGTCCAAGCTTTTTTGGACCTCGAAAATAATCCTGGAATGGCTAATGCTTCAAGTAGGACCATTACTCCTAAAAATAAAACGTTAACAATAAATCCTACTCCTAAAAATGGTCGTCCCGTCATCATTCCCCCCACAAATCCAAGAGGAGCTAGAATTGTTCCGGCTCCAAGTAGAGCTAAAATTCCCGGAATGCCCATGACTACCCCTAAAATCGCAAGATATGGCGCAAACTTAACGATGATCTCCTTAACATTTCCAGGAAGTTGAAATGGTGCTTTCTTTACCAAATATTCTTCCAGTGTAATTTCTAATTTATTAAGGGCTCCCCCGAAATCAGCCTTCGAATCTGTTGTTTTAGCCATAAATTTATTAAAAAATTATAATATTAATCCGATCAACATAATAATTGCCGGAATGAAATACATAAATGATTGTATCATACCTGTTTGCAATAATTTCACAACCGTTGTTGGAGAAGCGGAAACTTTAGCTAAAATAATCTCGGTCGGGGTAGCGGTTGGTGCGCCTGGAACATTGGTTGGTGTTGGTGTAGCCGATGGTCCGGGAGTATTGGTAGCTGTAGGAGCTGGTGTATTAGTAGCGGTTGGGGCAGGCGTATTGGTTGGTTGCCCAGGTGGAGTGGTTGGCGTTGGTGTAGGGGTTCTTGTTGGCGTCGGTGTTCGAGTCGGAGTGGGAGTTTGAGTTGGGGAAGGAGTTGGTGTTCGAGTCGGAGTGGGAGTTTGAGTTGGGGAAGGAGTTGGTGTTTGAGTCGGAGTTGCAGTCGGAATCGGGGTATTGGTCGCCACAGGAGGGGTTGGGGTGGGGGTATGGGAAGGAGGAGGTTCGGTTGGATTAGTTCCGCATATATATTGACCAACACAAAAATAACCAGGTTCGGTACAAAGAGCCATTTCATATTCTTCACTACAACCTTGTTTGCTGTCATTTCTATAACAATCGCAAATATTAGCATGATCACGGCAGCCTGATTCAAAACTTCCTGGTTTGCAACCATATGTTGGAGGAGGTGTTTCTCCACATTTATTTTCTGAATCAATACATGAATTATGATTCCACTTACAATCATAACTATAGCCATCTTTTTTTTTCGGAGAACATTTACCTATGCAATCTTTTCTATTATCATATTGACCACATCCGCTTGTCCCTGCTTTCTGTTCAGTTGTTTGCAATTTTTGGTTGTAATAAAAAAACCCGATTGTGGCGATCAAAACAACTAAAAAAAGATTCCCTAAGATCAGAAATTTATTAAATTTTCTTTTTTTCTTTTCCTGTGCCTTTAACGGAGTAAAGTTATCCATTGATTTAGTATAAGAAAAATATTTTCAACAAGCAAGTTAATTGTCATCCCCTCGTAGGAGGGGATCCAGTCGATAATTACATTTTAAAAATGACGAATTAATTCAATAAATTTATATTTATATTTTTCATCCTGATGGTTTTCTTCCTTAACAATTTTAAACTCACCATATTCTGGGAAAAAGGCATCGGCCTCCAGATATTCTTTGTCGACTAAAGTCAAATAAAGTTTATCGGCATATTTTATTCCCTGCTGATAAATACTAGCACCGCCAATTATAAAGATTTCGTTATTAAATTCTTTTGCCTTATCAAGAGCCGTTTCAATAGAATTACAAAATATTGTAGTGGTTTGATTTATCAAACCTTTAATCGCATTTTTGTTTCTTGTAATCACAACATTAATCCTATTTGGCAGTGGCTGGAATTTTTTAGGAAGCGACTCATAGGTTTTTCTCCCCATGATGACAACGTGATTTGACGTTAAATCCTTAAATCTTTTGAAGTCTTGACTGATACGCCAAAGAAGTTTATTATCTTTACCTAACTCACGATTTTTACCAATAGCAGCTATTATACTTATCATATTAAAACCCTCCAACTACCGTCACCTCTCCCCTAATCGACGGATAGGGATTATAATTAACAATCTCAATATCTTCATATTTAAAATCATCAATATTTTTCACGTTCGGATTTAATTTTAAGGTTGGAAATGGCCGTGGCTTTCTTTTCAACTGTTCTTTTATTTGATCTTGATGATTTGAATAAGTATGGACATCGCCAAAAGTATGGACAAAGTCACCTGGAGGAATTCCAACGATCTGGGAAACCATGAGAAGTAATAGTGAATAAGAGGC
>Ga0100392_1002150_pt1 | contig 18308 bp, 12 predicted proteins | sample CryGeymeta201516_FD_81548 | JGI IMG/M metagenome (GOLD analysis project Ga0100392, IMG submission 81548) | Groundwater microbial communities from Crystal Geyser aquifers in Utah, USA - Crystal Geyser metaG 2015-16 | ecosystem: Environmental > Aquatic > Deep subsurface > Groundwater | place: USA... | reverse complement strand
TTTTTCGCTATAATCTGCTGAGAAGTATTATTCATGAAACACATTATGCAGGCACAATTAGAAAAATATTTACTTTCTCTATTTTGAGAAAAATATGGTATCACTATACAATCACTAGATTTTTCAACGCCTCCAAACAAAAAAATGTGAGATATTGCTTTTTGATGTTTTATTTTTGCAAAAGAGATGAAAAAATCTCCAATAGAAATATCTCAAAATATATCTGAAACTATTCAAAGCGATCAAAATAAACCTGAGTTTATACAGTCAGTACAATCGGAGTGACCATATATTAATTTTTTTCTCAGTGAAGATATTTATACACAAGCATTTTCCGATATGATGCTTCGAGAAAATATCTATGAAAATATTTCATGATCAACTTCTGAAACTATATATATTGACTATATTTGAGCAAATGTATGAAAACCACTTCACATTGGTCATATGTGTACACCAAATCAAGGCCAAGTACTTATAAATTTATTTCAAAAACTTTGATATAATGTTATTTCTGATAGCCATATTTGAGATTGGGGGATAATATTTGGGAAGCTTATTGTTGCATATGAGACCTATGGAAGTGAGATGGAACTAGAAAATAACGCAGTCGAGCATCTTTTTCAACTTTATGTAAAAATATCAAAAGATGCTGAGCAAGATGAAAACTTAGATCAAAAATTCCGTGATGCATTTAAAAAACTCTCACTTTGAGATACTCAGTATGTACAAAAATGGGAAAAATTTACAAAATATTCTATCCTTGCGATGAATCAGCAGCTTGGAAGACTCTGAGTTCATCCGATGTATAATATTTGAGAAAGTTTTTATGAAGGACTATGACTCCCGAAAATGGAAGATTATCCTGATCTCAAATTTTCAATGAAGGATATTGTTTCTGAGCTTATTGAAAAAAATATTGCGACGAGAAATGAGGATGGTTCAGTATGAGTCGTATTTCCTGAAGAAATGAAAATACCGTCTTGCATTTTACAAAAAAGAGATGGGACTCATGGATACTTAGCGAGTGATCTTGCAAGTGTGAAATACCGTATGGAAAACTGGAATCCTCAAAAAATTCTCTATTTTGTAGATGTCAGACAGCAATTGCATCTCAGGCAGTGTTTTACTATATCTCAGATGGCTGGTTGGCTCTCTGATGATACTGAACTAACTCATGCGTATAATTGATTTATTGCGCTCAAAGATGGAGCTATGAGTACCAGAAAGGGGAAGATTATTAAACTCGAGTCTTTATTGGATGAATGAATCCAGAGAGCGAAGAATATAATTCTTGAAAAGAGAAATGATATTTCTTGAGATGAATTAGATACGCTCGCTGAAAAAATATCTATTGGAGCAATTAAGTACGGGTACCTCAAAAAATCTCGCATGACAGATATTATTTTTGACTGGGATGAATTTATGAGTTTTGAGTGAAATAGTGGTCCATATATTCAGTATGCGTATGTGAGGGCAAAAAAAATATTAGAAAAATATAATAGTACCCTCAGCTTTGAAAATTTAAAATATAGTCTGACTGAAGAAAAGCAGTTACTCAAAGCTATTCTCCAATTTGAGGAGGTGATATCTGAAGTCTCAAAAAACTACCTTCCACATATTCTCTGTCAGTATGTATATGATACGACGAAAGTTTTCTCTGTATTTTATAATAATGTGTCTGTTTTTTCTGAAGAAGACGAAGTTCTTATTGCATCAAGAATTGCTTTAGTGGCATGATTTATAAGGATTATTGAAGAAAGCTTTTCTATTCTTTCTATTCCACTCCCTGATAAAATGTAATTTTATGACAGTAAATTATAATAATTTTGCATCAAAATTTGCTCAGTCGCGTAAAAATATGTCTTGGCCTGAACTGGAATATTTTTTTTCTTTTCTCTGATGAAATGAAAAAATATTAGATATATGATGTGGAAGCTGAAGACTCTTGCAGCAATATCATTCATTTTTTTGAAATTTTCCAAAAGAGTATCTCTGAATAGATCTCTCAGAGAATTTACTGCTTGAAGCAAGAAAACAATATCCAAATCAGAGCTTTAAATGCTGAAATATGCTTGATATCGATTCTCTTTGAGAAACACAGTATGATGCTATTTTCTTAGTAGCAAGCTTTCATCACCTTTCAGATTTTACCCAGCGAGATAGTATGATGAAGAAACTTTATGATCTATTGAATCCAGATGGTATAATCTTTATGACAAATTGGAATCTCATGAGTGAGCAAAATTACAAAAAATATGCTGAATCAGAAATAGCTGATTCAACAAATAATTTTTGATCAAAAGATTTTAATATTAAATTTTGAGAGAGCGATAGATATTATCATAGCTTTGCTCTCTCTGAACTTGAATTATTAGCGCAAAAAAACATGTTTGTTATTTCTGAAAATAAAGTATTTGAATGAGAAAAAAATATAATCACAATTCTAAAAAAATAATTTCTGAAATATTAGCTTCTCTGTTATAATTATGTAATTAATTTCTAGCAATTCTTTTGTTTATGCATGAAGCTGAAAAAACATATGAGCAATACATTGTGGAGATAGATGCGAAAGTGCATGAAATTATCCTCAGAGCACAAGCATATATGCAAGAAATGTCTGAACAAGAAGTTCATGATTCACTTTGGGAAGCATATGAATTTGCAAAAAATGCACATAAAGATGTGAAAAGACTTTCTGGAGAGCCATATATTTCTCATCCAGTTGCTGCTACTGAAATACTTCTTTCATTAAACCCTGATATTTACACACTTCAAGCATGTTTTCTGCATGATGTTATAGAAGATACAGATTATACCTACGAAGATATAAAAGCGAAGTTTTGAGAAGATGTTGCAAATCTTTGTAATGGGATGTCAAAACTAGAAAAAGTAAAGTATAGGGGAGAGGATAGAGCCATTGGAAGCCTGAGAAAAATGTTTATTGCTATGGCAGACGATTTGAGAGTAATATTTATCAAGCTTTCAGATAGGCAGCATAATATGCAAACGCTTTTAAATCATCCAAATCCTGTAAAACGTGAACGTATTGCTCTCGAAACACTTAATATTTATGTTCCAATAGCAGCGCGTCTTGGCCTATATAATATGAAAAGTGCGCTTGCGGAAGAATGTTTTAAGATACTCCATCCTGAAGATAGAAAAAAACTCATATCTGAGCTAGATGAATTAGCAGACGGAAGAAAAGAATTTCAAAACTCAGCCATTCTTACAATCGGGAAGCTTCTTTGAGATCAAGATATTCCTCATGAGGTAGATTTTAGAGTAAAATCTCCATATTCTATTTATCAAAAAATGAAGCGTAAAAATATAGATCATCCAAAAGATTTATATGATATTTATGGTATCAGAATTGTGGTTCCAAGTGTGTGAGATTGTTATAGGGTTTTGTGAGAAATTCATAGTAAATACCATACACTCCCATATAGATTTAAGGATTATATTGCCCTTCCAAAACCCAATGGCTATCAGTCTTTACATACTACTATTGTGTGATTTTTAAAGAGCTTTACAAAACAGCCAACAGAAATTCAAATTCGTACCAATGAAATGCATAAAAGAGCAGAAATATGAGTGGCTGCTCATTTTGAATATAAGGAAAAAGGAAGTAAAATTGCCAGAGAAGTAGATTGGGTGAAAGATCTCAAAGAAATGGTTGATAGTATTGGAAATAATGACTTACTTTCATCGCTTAAAATTGATACGTTTAAGAATAGGATTTTTGTATTTACTCCGAAATGAGATCTTATAAACCTTCCAACTGGTTCAACACCAATTGATTTTGCCTATCATGTGCATACTGATTTAGGTGATCATATTACCATTGCGAAAGTAAATGGGGGAGTTCATCCACTCGATAAAGAACTACAAAATGGAGATATTATAGAAGTCATCATAGATAAAAACAGGCATCCAAGTCCGTTTTGGCTCTGATATGTGAAAACTATTAAGGCAAAGAATAATATCAAAGCCTATTTAAGAAAATGAGATAAAGAAACGCATAGAGATAGAGGAAAAGAAATCATAAATAGATATTTAGAAAAAGCAGATTTGCAGCCTCTTGATAAGGATATGACTGTACTTAAAGTTATAGAAGGAAGAGAATTAAATACGGAAGATCGCTTACAACTTTTAGAACAAATTTGAAATTTTAGCATTACTCCAGCTTCACTTCTCAAAAAAATTCTCAAAGCGCAAAATATTACCTATATTAAAAAAGATAAGAATCAAAATACATCGTCAAAAGCACAACTTGAAATAGCAAAAGAACAGGAGAAAATTGGCAGTGATCATGAGATTATTATTGGTGGAGAACCTAATATTGCCTATCATAGTTGTAAAATTTGCTGTAAAGATACGATTCCTGAAGCAATTGTTGCACATATAAATTCACGTGGGATGTTTACGATTCATGCTCGTGACTGTAGCATTCTTTCCTGAGTCAATAAGGAAAGACTGATGAATGCCTATATAAAGGGAAATGAAGCAATCAGTCTATTCCGGCTGTCACTCACACTTCGCAATAAAATCTGAATGATGAAAGTGATAAGTGAAACGCTCTTTTCTATGGAAATTAATATTGATGAGCTTCATACACAAAAAATATCTCAAACAGAAACATCGCTCATAATAGGATTAGAAATTCCTGATTACGAATATTTAGTTGTGGATAGATTTATTGAGAGAATAAAAACACTTTTGGGACCAAATCTTATTGAATATAAAATCAAAGAGATAAAAAGCTAATTTTTGAATAATTCATTATAATCTGTTAGACTCATAATATAGTAATATTTATCTATATTGTATGTCAATACAAGAAATTTGATCTGATATTTATAATCAGATTTCAGCTTGAGATGAAACTCCATCTGTCCTTACCCAGCAAGAAATAGAAGCAATTCAAAAAAAATATGAACGTTCTTGAGCCGCAATACAGGGTTGGACTGAGCTTTGATTACAAGTATTCTCTGAATCTCTCAGATATTCAAGAGATCAAATCAGGCACACTCAAGCTCAGTTATGAGTTCCAAGATCAAGATAAGATGGTATATTTTGACCATCAAGTTTTTGAGCGTATTATCGCTATGTTTCTCAAAATTGAAATAGAGCAGTAAGTCTGTGATCATTTTTACAATGATGAAATCAAAGCCCGCAGAGACAAACTCAGCAATCTCATGAACATTATTCGCAAGAACTACTTTCAAGAACTCAGAGTCTCTCAGCGCAAAATTGGACGCAGTCTCATTATTCATCTGAGCAAATCTCACTCATAGCACAACAAATACCATGAGTACAACAAAATCTCCAAGATTTTGTGAGATGAATAGCTTTATTTCAACAACAATCTGGTTTAAAAATTGATTGAATGGCTTGAAGAAATACACTTTGAGCTTTGGGTGTCTCACTCAGAGAGGATCGCGCTGAAGGAAGAGAGCCAGCTCCCAGACAGGAAGCTGGCTTTCAAGGACTTTCTGAAAATGGGCTTCAAAATGCAAAGAATTGGACCATATCGAGATATAATCAAAACCAAATAAATCAAATTGCAGAAAAAATCCCTGGAAGACAAACAAGTGTAGATGATTTGATTCTATGAATTGCACTCTTTCAAAGTCAAAATGGACTTTTCGTAGATGGAAAAGCAGGGAGAAATACACTGAGAATTTTATGATTGAATCTCAATGCATGAAACCCAGAAGTACAGGCACAGCCTAATACTGTTGTACGTTGACCTGATGTATGAAATGCTCCAGAAACGAATACAATGCAACAAGAATACACACAGTTTATGAATAGCTATGTGCCAAGAAGATGGAGAAATAGATTTGCAGTATTTGCAAGTGAACTGAGAAATAATGAAGTACTCCATCCAAGTTATCCTATTATGCTCTGTGACTCATCGACGAGAACTGCTATTTGTATCGTGTGATGAAACAGCTATGAGGTCTCTGTATATTATTGACATAGGGGCTTTCAAGATGATACAGTGCATGAGGCTTGAAAAACACCTCGTTGAGTTGTATTTCATTTTAATGATGCGATACTTCCTGCAGAAAGACTTGGAAATTCAAGTAATACATGAGTTGATTGAGTTATCTGAGCATCACTGGTATCACCAGAGTGAGCAAGAGGTCGATGAAAATGGTTCCATTGAATTCCCTCGAATGGAACAGCAACATATGGATGTGTTTGATGTAGAGATATTGATTTGATGAGATATCTTGCAAGTCAGATTCAGAGAAGTGGAAGATGATACTGATATGTTGTATAAAAAAAAGACTCCCCGTATGAGAGTCTTTTTTAGTGTAAAATTATTTTCTGATTTCAAGAGCTTTGATAACTTCATCATATCTTGCTGTGTCTTTTCTTTTAAGGTACGCAAGAAGTTTTCTTCTTTTTGCAACCATCATCATAATTCCTCTTCTTGAGTGATTATCTTTTTTATGTTCACCAAGATGTTCCTTAAGGTTTTCTATTTTTGCAGTAAGAATTGCAATTTGTACTTCAGCAGAACCTGTGTCTCCTTTTCATTTTGCAAACTTATCAATAATTCCTTTTTTGTCGTCTTTTGTAACCGTCATAATGTATTCTTAATATATAAAATCAAATAACCAGAAAATACGCCAGTCATTCGTGAAAAGATTATAGTGAAAAAATTATCTTTGCAAAGAAAATATCGTTATTTTGCAGATTATTGAATGTTTTACAAAAATATGCTATTTTATATATATAATTTTTGATAATTCTTCTATGTGAGTAGAAACATCTCTCCAAAATCCTGAAATTTCTCAAGATATATATAGTCTTATAAAAGACTGAGATTTTTCTGATACAGAAAAAAATGAAATCGAAGAAAGATATTGACAAGAACGAGAAGAAGTCAGAGCAGAAACACAAACTGACTTATCAGAGCTCAGAAAAACAATGCAGATATATGAGGAGTCTCTTTCAGTGAGTAATACAGATATTCGTAAAATTCAAATTATACTATCTATGCCAAATAGAGATGGTGTTTTTTGACCGAATACTTTTTCTACTTTTTCAGATTTTTCTCAGAGGACTGGTTTTACTTGAGGACTTATGAATCTCATCCAAACCTACGAAGCTATAAGAGATCATTTTGAAGAAATACCTGATTCAGAAAAAACAGATTATCAACCAGCGTGAAGAAAAGATGGTTTATATGGACAAGGAACATTTGAATATATATTAGTGAATAATCCAGATTTTATTTCAGAGTATACTTCACTCTGAGATACGCAAATTCCAGAAGTTCCAGTAGATGTTACATCGCCTGAACTTGAAACAGATGAATTGTGACCAGAAACAGGGGACGAAACTACTATCTCTCCAGATATAGAGCAAGTTCCTGCATGAGAAGATGAACATGTATCTTTACCAAAAGAAGATGTCTTAGAGGAAGTGACTGATGAAATCGATGAAACTCAAGATGTTGCGTTGCAGGATAATAATCTCGACAATACAGAAACACTTCTTAGTTTTGAGGCCAAGACAGAAAAATTTATATCAGAGGCTAAGGAAATACCATATATGCTGAATAAAATATTACAAGAGAGTGTTCAGGCGTGAGTTGATGGAGATTTCTGACCTAATACAGCTCGAAAAGTTATAGAGAAATATCCATCAGAGCAAAGCCTCACAGATATAATGCTCTTAGAATGAATTCCACTAGAATCTGATGGAGTACTTCCTGGTTCTGGTTGAGAGGATTCACGTGATATACTCAGAGCAAGATATGGAGAATTTATCCAAACTCTTGAAGTGAATCTAGATATGCCTCATGGTCTTGTAGAGGCTATTATCAGACAAGAAACTCATTATGGGACATACTGAGATCTTATCAGTTATTCTGGTTGTAAGTGATTGATGCAGCTCAGTGGAATTTCTATGGAAGATATGAAAACAAATCATAGGGGAAATACAATTTATAGAGACTTATTTCAATCATTGGATATAAACTCTCTTCTCTCTACACAGATTATTGATGGGAAGACCGTTGAAGAAATGGTTCCTCGCTCAATTCTATGAAATTTACAAACATTGAATAATTCTGAGTCTACAAATCAAGAATTTGATGCTGCAGTCGATGCAATTCAATCTTTTTTGAAAGATGATAATTCATATTTTAATCACGCTATGAATCTGATTATGTGAAGTATCTATCTTTCTGGGACCTATCATGACTCATCAAGGTGAAGAGAAAATATAAGAAATACTGCTGATCATTATAATGCTGCCCCATGAGAAAGAGCGAAATATAGACGAAACGTAGAACAATATTTTAATGAAATTCAAGCTGAAAATAGATCTATAGTAGGACAAACTCAAGCTGAAAATATATTTTCATCCGATAACGAAAGCGTATGACCTGATGATGGTTTACGATGAGAAGCATTTTCATATCGTGAGGTATTTGAAAAATATAATGATAGGCTACAGGCATCAATGGATTTTATTGAGCGTAGAATGAATCAGGAGAGTATTTCTCAGTTAGCACTTCATTTTTGATTAAGGCAGGAAGAAGAAAATTTTGCAGAAAAACTTTCTCTCAGAGTATTAGATTTTCAAGAAAAAAATTGACTTGTGATTGATGGAAAGCCATGAAGAGACACTCTTTCAAGGATAGATTTTTCATAAGAAATTATAGTGTTCTAAGCTCATAAAAAATAAGTTTTTTTCATTTTTCAATTAGGAAATCATCAGTAAAATAGCAAAGAATATATCCAATATTTTTTGCTATTTTATGAATTCCAGAAAAAAGAATAATTTTTTAGATACAGTTGTAGCATTTGTTGATAAATACCCAAGAGAATACTATGTCTTTCTGTTTTTCTTTTTGTTTTTTATAGCAATAGTGGGTAAGACCTTTGCATATACAGTTTTAGATCACTGATTTTATAAGACTCTTGCAGATAAACAGCAAATTGGTCAGGTGGAAATACCAGTAACCAGATGAACAGTTTATGCAAGTACTTTTTCACCAGAGTGAAATAATCCAACAGTTTTTTCTAGCTCAGTATACTTGAGTGATCTTGCTATTGATCCACAAATTGAGTGAGATAGGGAAGAGCTCTGAAGATTCCTGACAGATTTACTCTACGAAGAAATGTGTGATTTCGAAACCCAGACATCCTGCTATAATGCACTTTTGCGTTTTTTACGTGTTCTCGAAATTCCTGATTTTGAATATACAGAGGATTTTATCAAAGAGGTCATTGCGCAAAGAGTGATATCAAGAATTTCACAAAATAAAGTTACCAGTGTTCTTTTGGGGAGAGATATAAGTATTGAGCAAGAGACAGAAATAAAATCATGGAACATGGCTGGTCTGTATCCTTCTGAGGCAGGTTTTTACGTAAATCCTGAAGAAATTACTGATCCAGAAGCATTTGCTCAGAGATATGTGTCTCTATTTTGATGAAATCAGGAAGATATTGTGTTTGCAGTTCGAAAGCGTGATTTACGATACGTCCCAATATATAACAAGCTTTCACTTGTTGTTTCAGATAAGCTCAGACAATATTTAGAAGATGAAAACAGAGCTATATCCCAAGGAGTTCTTCCAAAAGAAGAATCGATAGGAGGGTTTATTATCCTCACTCCGGAGGCGCAAAGAACTTATCCAGAAAAACAAATTTGATCTCAAATTATATGATTTCTCGATAGCGAAGGAAAAGGGCATTATGGAATAGAATGATTTTTTGATGATATTTTGAAATGAAACCCATGAGAGCTGGCTCGTCGTAAGGATAGTTTATGACGATCAATAGAATTTGATACATTTTCAGATTCTCAAAGAGAGGCATTAGAGGGAGTCGATATATATACTACAATAGATAGAAATATACAAAGAAAGGTAGAGGAAATACTCAAAAATTGAGTTGAAAAATACGGGGCAAACAAATGAACCGTCGTTGTGATGGAACCAGATACATGAAAAATAATATCAATGGCGAATTATCCGACCTATGATCCAAATAATCCGTGAGAAGTATATGAGCTCAAAAAAATTAACTATGTAGAGTATCCAAATCCTAAAATAGATTTATTGTGACGTACCGTTTTTGTAGAGGATTTAGAGCGATGAAGCAAATATATCTATGATGGAAATACTATTTATTTACGTGAAGCTGAAAGGGAAGAGTACGATGATTACAGCAAGACGAAATATATGTATAAAAATAGTTTTGGTGCTGGAGTATATCAAAATGATGCAATATCAAGTCTCTATGAACCAGGAAGTATTATGAAATCTATTACTGTAGCTGTTGGTATAGATACTGGAGAAATAAAACCATATGATTTTTATACTGATGACGGGAAACTGACTATCGATAATTTTACGATTAGTAATGTTGATAAAAATTGTCTATGATATAATACCTTTCAAAATGCTCTGAACTATTCCTGTAATATTGGAATGATTCGTATTGTTCAAAAATTAGGAAAAGCACTACTTCATAAGTATTTATATGACTTTGGTTTTTGAGAACTGACAAATATTTCTCTTGAGTGAGAAGTATTTGCAAAAATTGATCCCTATGAAAAATGGCCTACTTCTAAACTTCTTACGACTTCATATGGTCTGTGAATCTGAGTTACTCCAATACAAATGGCATCAGCTTATAGTGTTCTTGCAAATGGTTGAATTTATATGAAACCATATATTATTGATAGAATTGTATACAACGATGGAAGTGAAATAAAATATGAACCAGAACCAATCAGAAGAGTCATAAAAGAGTCAACTTCTGATACGATGATTGATATGCTCATTGATAGTGTTGAGAATTGAGTTGCATGACAATGAAAGGTTGAATGATATACCATAGCAGGGAAGACAGGAACCTCTCAAATTATATATAAATGACTCTATGAAACGGGTCAGGCATCGACCTATGGTTCCTTTGCTGGTTTTGCCCCTGCGGAAGATCCAAAGTTTGTTATACTTGTAAAACTCGAAAGACCGCGTTCAAGTATTTATGGTGGTGCGACTTCATCTCGTATATTTGCAGAAATTGCAGAGAGTATTCTTCAGTATTATCAAATTCCAAAGAAAATAAGCGTAGAGTAAAACAATAAAAAAAACTCTTTCAGAATTCTGAAAGAGTTTTTTAAATGTAGTATGGTGCGGAAGGAGGGAGTTGAACCCTCACACCTTGCGGCACACGACCCTCAATCGTGCGTGTCTACCAATTCCACCACATCCGCATTTTAATATTTTTGTATGGTGCCGAGAGGCGGATTTGAACCACCGACACAGGGATTTTCAGTCCCCTGCTCTACCCCTGAGCTACCCCGGCATACAATATGCTTTATTTCAAAGCTCAACAATTATATAAAAAAAATAGATTAGGCAAATGTTTTTTATATTTTTTGTATTTGTGTATTGCTCTGTTTTTTTTACAATGCTAGCATACTATTTAAATATGCAAAAATGCAAGTACATGTGTGCACCTGAAAATCATGTAGTCTGAAATATAGTAAGTATATTATTGCAAGACTTGAAAACGATATTACATTTTGTAAGTATAAAAATTTAGAAGTTCATGAAACAGCTTGTCTCTGAGAATGTAAAAAATGACCAAATATAAAAATAGGACAAGAAAAGATAAATTATGTAAGTCCTGTAAAGGCATCTGAAATGATTGCCAAAAAAATTCAAGCAGAGAAAAAATCTGCAGAGAAAAAACATTTAACAAAAAAGAAAAAATAATGGAAATATATAACATACTCAGTCGAAGAAAAGAAATATTTAAACCGCTTCGAAACCCAGAGGTAAAACTCTACCAATGTGGGCCAACCGTATATAATAACGCGCATATTTGAAATCTCAAAACATCTGTGATTGAAGATGCTGTGGCGAGAACACTCAAGTTTCTCTGATATCAAGTGACCACAACCATGAATATTACTGATGTAGATGATAAAACTATCAGAGATTCGATGAAAGCTTGAGAAAAACTCAGTGATTTTACACAGAAATATACAAAAATTTTTCTAGAAGATCTCGAAAAGCTCTGTATTCAAAAGCCAGAAAATATCAAAGCCGTTACAGAGCTGATTCCAGAAATGGTACGTATGATTCAAACAATGTTAAATAGATGATTTGCCTATCTCGCAGATGATGGAAGTGTGTATTATAGTATTGCAAAATTTAAAAAATACTGAAACCTTGCTCATCTTGATATGAGCGGAATGAAGGACTCTGTACGAATTGATAATGATGAATACGAAAAAGATGTCGCAGCAGACTTCGTACTCTGGAAGGCTTGGAAATCAGAAGATGGAGATAATTTTTGGGAAGAAACTTTCACGATAGATGGAAAAGAGTGTACCCTCAAATGAAGACCAGGTTGGCATATAGAGTGTAGTGCCTGCGCAATGAAATTTTTTGGTCCACAGATAGATATTCATATGTGAGGAGAGGACTTGATTTTTCCACATCATCAAAATGAAATTGCGCAAAGTGAGGCCTGCACCTGAAAACAGTTTGCAAAATATTGGATTCATTCTGGTCATTTGATGGTAGATGGGAAAAAAATGAGTAAATCTCTTTGAAATTTCTACACGCTCAGAGATATAGAAGAAAAATATCCTCATGAACCAAAACTCTACAGGGCTATAAGACTATGATTTATGAATGGACTGTATAGAGAGCAAATAAATTTCTCCTTTGAAAAACTTGAGCAAAATATCAAAACAATAGGAAATATCGATAATACCTGTAAAAATCTCATTCGTTATGAAGCAGAATTTTCATGAGTGAGACCAGAATTTAGAGATTATATGCAAGAAATTATGGGAAGATTTCTTGAGGCTCTCGAAGATGATTTCTCATTTCCAGAAGCTTTTGCAGTATTTTTTGAATTTACAAAATATATAAACTGAGAAATAGCTGAGAAGCAATTTACGCTTGATGAAGTACGAGCCTGCGTAGACATGCTAATGAGTTTTCATGAAGTGTTTGCGATTATTGATACACAGTTATTTGAATGAGGGGAAGATATACCGCAAGAAATTTTAGATCTCGCTATAGCCAGAGACCATGCAAAAATAGAAAAAGATTATGCTCTTTCTGATTCAATTAGAGACCAGATAATAGAGGCAGGGTACAGCGTAGTTGATACCAAACAGGGAACTATCGTTGAAAAAAATTAAATAAAAAAAGATGCGAGAGCATCTTTTTTTATGAGATATCATTTTTAATATATTCTAGTTTTTTATCTCTTGAGAGCTTTTTTATTTGCAGCTCTTTTTTGCTTGCCTGTGATCTATCTCATACTTCTTCACTGTGAATAAGCTCGAGAGGAAGTCGTCACTTTGTATATTTTGCTCCACCTGAAATTACTCATTGGTGCATTTTGAGACGTTTTTCTATGTTGTTTGTGATTCAGGTGTAGAGAGAATTATCAGAGCATTTGAGAATATACAGCGAGTACATAAAATATATTAAAACATAATATTAATATTTGACAATTACTTATTTTCAATAAGATATACAAACTATTATATAAAAAAAATACTCTATGGACAGAAGAAGTTTTCTAACTCTTGGATCAGTAGCTGCATTATCAGCTTGTTCAAAATGAATTCCAGATTTCAGAGGTATTCCAGAGCTCAGAAGTGATGTTGCAAATCAAACTTGAACTATAGTTTCAAATCCAAATACTCAGAGTGAAATAATTGATGCTGCCGAGATGCAAGAAGTTATGGCAAATAATTATGCAAAAAATCATAGAGAAGATTTGACTATGATTGAATCTTTTTTAGGTGGACTCTCTATTCAGCAAATTCAAAATTTTCAAGCATGAAATGGGCTCACTCCTGATGGGGATATTTGACCAGATACACTCAACGCATTCTATGCTCTCGCTCAAGCACGTGGATATAATTTTTCTCCTATGCAATATGATAGAATGCTTATTACGACAGAATTACAAAATTATCAGTCAGACAGGGAGAGAATGCCGACAAGTCTTCCAGATCCTTATAATAATAAAAAATATTTTTGAGGAGGGAATGTCCAAGAGTTTGTAAATATTCCATGAACACATATCACTGCAAGCCTCCAAGGTCTTTTTCCTGTAATCGGAAATCCTAATACACTCTATATTCAAAGAATTGGAAATGGGAGAATGACTATGAGACTCTATGATAAATCAGAAAACTTGTCCATACTTGCATATGTAACTGGTTGAACATCTGATCATCCATCACCAGAAGAAGTAAGCTATACGACTTCTTTGACTCATAAATATCATATTTCTTCAAGCTATCCAGAAGAATGAGATCTCGGAGCCTCTATGTTTAATGCTACAAATATAAATGGTGGAGCTATTTGGGTACATTCATCAGCTGATACTATTGATGGATATGATCATTCTCATGGATGTTTTAGAAATGGTTTATACTACGCAGCAGCACTGCATAATCATACAAATAGAGTATGATCTATTCGGGTAGAAATCTGAGATTTATACTAGTCTTATTTGAAAAATAAATATCTAGAGCTACAATAGCTCTAGATATTTATTTTTTATGCGATATACATGACAACAGAGACGATATTTATTATCATTATTTCCATATTTCTAGCTGAAACAATTCTTACGAAGTGGCTTGGGTACCTCAATACTCGCAGATGGTCAGATACGCTTCCATCTGAGCTTGAAGGGATATATGACAGTGAAAAATATTCAAAATCTCAACAATATGAGCGTACACGCTATAAATTTGGTTGGATTTCATCGTGAGTTTCATTTATTATTATGTTTCTCGTATTATTTTTTGGATGATTTGGAGCACTGGATAGTTTATTGCGAGGATTTACAGAAAATTCTATACTTTTAGCGCTCATATTTTTTGGAATTATATCAGTAGTTTCTACAATTATTGGTCTGCCATTTTCTTACTATGCAACATTTGTTATCGAGGAAAAATTTGGTTTTAATAAAATGACAAAGAAATTATTTTTTTCAGATATGTTAAAAGGTCTCTTTCTCTCGGCACTTATATGAGGCCCTATTCTTGCTCTGATTGTTTGGATTTATTCAATCGTATGAGTAAGTTTTTGGCTCTATGCATGGGCTATTGCGACATTTTTCTCACTGTTTATGATGATGTTTTATTCGAGTCTTATAGTGCCTCTGTTTAATAAGCAAACGCCACTTGAAGACGGGGAATTGAGAGATGCCATAGAGTGATTTGCAAAAATGGTAGGTTTTACAGGAACAGATATTTATGTGATAGATGGGAGCAAGAGAAGCAGTAAGGCAAATGCCTACTTTAGCTGATTTGGTCCAAAAAAGAGAATTGTTCTCTTTGATACGCTTATCAAAGATCTCACGACTCAGGAGCTCGTTGCGGTTCTCGCTCATGAAATTGGACACTATAAAAAGAAACATACGCTTCAAATGCTTATTATGAGTATTATCCAAACAGGGATTATCCTCTTTATATTTTCTCTGGCTCTCAGAATCCCAGAAGTCTCATATGCGCTTGGAAGTGATGAGCAAAGTTTTCACTTATGAGCCATCGCATTTTGAATTCTCTTTACTCCAATATCTATCGTATTTGGTATGTTTTCCAGCGTATTTTCACGAAAAAATGAATACGAAGCAGATGCCTATGCTCGTGAAAAATATTCATGAGAACATCTCAGAAGTGCTCTGATAAAACTCTCGAGAAATAATCTCTCTAACCTCAGACCACATCCAGCCTATGAGTTTTTCTACTATTCTCATCCTACGGTATTAAAAAGACTTGCAGCACTTGAGAAATAATCAGCCCATAAACACAGCGAGAAACAAGTATATTTCTCGCTTTTTTTCTGTCTCTATGATACAATACAAGGGAACTATTATTTGTTTATAGAAAATACATATGTTTAGCAGGCTTTTGCAATACGAAATTCTGAAAGATCTTGCCTTTTACGATAGAGATAGATACGAAAGTATTTTTCATGACCCTGATAGCAGATTGTGAAAAAAACTCAATTTCTTTATTGTCATTTGTGTTATTCTGAGTGTCTGTGTGCTTATAATTGAAAGTATTCAAAGTCTTCCATATACATGGTATATCAATCTTTTTTTGATTGATGCATTTGTCTCTATCATATTTTTATTGGAATATACCTACAGATTTTTTAGATCGAGAGATAAAATCTATTTTCCTTTTAAATCATTTAATATCATAGATCTCCTTTCATTTGCTCCATTTTTCTTAACATTTTTCTTTCCTTCTCTTGCAGGACTCTCTATTCTCAAAGTCCTCAGGCTACTGAGAATCATGAGACTCTTCGAAGTATCAACCCACTCTCCAATAGCGCTATGATTTCTCAAAACTATTAGGGAATATCATAAAGAATACAAAGCGATATTTAGTATTTTTCTCTCATTGCTTGTAATTATTTCGAGTTTTGTGTATTATGTCGAGTTTCCAGTGAATCCAGTTTTTTCTTCTATTCCTCAATCATTGTGGTGGGGATTTGTGACGATGTCTACGGTCTGATATGGTGACATGGTTCCCGTGACAGCCGTTTGAAAAATATTTTGAGTTTTGCTCATTTTACTAGGGCCTGTCTTACTTGCTGTGATTTCTTCTATTACGATTCTGGTATTTATGGATGTGGCTGAGAGTCAAAAAATTACCGATTCAAAAATCTGTCGAACCTGTAAAACAAGAAATAATGAACATGCAAATTTTTGTCTCAATTGTGGAGAGCAGCACTTTACAAATGTGATTGAAGCAGAGGAACCTGATACGCCACTCAAGTCACTCGTAAAAAAATTATTTGGGAGATAAAAACCTATTTCCCTTTGATTTGTAGCACTATTTCAGTATAAATAGTGCTATATTTTAGTCTCAAATTTTCCCTATGTCAGATACAAAGAATTTTTATGTTACTACCCCAATTTATTATGGAAATGGACTTCCACATGTAGGACATTTTTATAGTAGCACGATAGCTGATATTATTCATAGATACTATAAAATTTCAGGCTACACAAGTAGATTTACGACTTGAATCGATGAAAATAGTCAAAAAGCTGTTATAAAAGCACAGGAAGAGTGAAAGGATATTATGCAGTATCTAGATGATATGGCTGTGGCTCATAAAAATGTGTGGGACTATTTTGGGATGGATTATACAGATTTTATTCGTACGACAGAGCATCGTCATCATGCGCTCGTACAAGAGGTTCTACAACACTGTTATGATAAAGGAGATATCTATCAAGGAGTGTATGAAGGGATGTACTGTATTTGATGTGAGGCATTTAAAAAAGACGATGATTTGGTGTTTCTCAATAAAACCACAGGTGAAACCTTTCCAATTACACCAAAGATAGTTGCAAGCGATAACATCATCAAAGTTTGTCCAGATCACCTCAAAACTCCAGATATGATTAAGGAAAAAAATTATTTTTTCAAACTTTCAAGATATCAAAACTGGATAGAAGAATTTTATCAGGCTCACCCGCATTTTGTGATTCCTCAGTTTAGGTTTAACGAAGTAATTGCATTTGCGCAGAGAGGACTTGAGGATTTTTCTATCTCACGGGAAACCAATACCTTTGGAATTCCGCTTCCATTTGATAATTCTCAGGTAACCTATGTCTGGTTTGATGCTTTATTCAACTACTATACAAGTGCGAAATATAGTCGAGCATGAGACAAAAACAATACTCATTTTACTGATGAGTCTGATGCTATGTGGCCAGCTGATTTGCATATAGTAGGAAAAGATATCATCCGGTTTCATGCAATTTTTTGGCCAGCTATGCTCGCAAGTTATTTTGATTTATGAGAGCAGGGAAGTGATGGAATACTGCACTTTAAAAATACAGATGCTCAGAAACTTCCAAAAAATATTCTCACAGGATGATTTTTTACTGTAGATGGTCAAAAGATGAGTAAGTCTCTGTGAAATGTGATAGAGCCAGTTGAGTATAGTAAAGAGTATTCTCAGGAGCTGCTCACGCTCTATATGCTGTCAGCTTTTCCAATTTGAAACGATGGAAACTATGATAGGACAGAAGCTATCAAGACATTTAATGCAAAACTTGCGAATAATCTCGGAAATCTCGTCAATCGAGTAGTCGTGCTTTCACTCAAGCTCACAGAAAAATCAGGAATACTCGATACAGGTTTACATAATACGCAAGTAGAAGCTGAATCCTATGCGGCTCCAGATATGTGAAATCTCGATGGACAAGTACACCAAGAGAGCATAAATCTCTCAGCTTCTGGAATGCAGAGCT
>Ga0100392_1002144_pt1 | contig 18333 bp, 19 predicted proteins | sample CryGeymeta201516_FD_81548 | JGI IMG/M metagenome (GOLD analysis project Ga0100392, IMG submission 81548) | Groundwater microbial communities from Crystal Geyser aquifers in Utah, USA - Crystal Geyser metaG 2015-16 | ecosystem: Environmental > Aquatic > Deep subsurface > Groundwater | place: USA... | reverse complement strand
TCCCGAACTTGTCGAAGGATCTCTGATTGGCAAGATTATAAAAGTTAAAATTACTAAAGTTAGCATTTGGAATTTGGAAGGAGAAATCGTTTAATATTTAAAAATTTAATCATTGAGATTTGTTTAAAAATTGAAAATTAAAAATTAAAAATTTGAGCATCTAACGAATACGCGTATAAAAAAATATATGACAAAATACAATAAATTACCACTGAATAAAATTATCGTGATATTAGGTCCTACATCGGCTGGAAAATCAGCGGTGGCGATTAAACTTGCCCAGAAATTCGATGGCGAAGTTGTTTCGGTTGATTCACGCCAGATTTATCGTGGCATGGATGTTGGTACGGGCAAAGTGACACAAGATAAAATTTCAAATTTCATCCGCCGCGGCGGACAAATTTCAAATCAAATTCAAAATACTAAATTTAAAAAAATAAAACCTTTTATTTCCGAAGGCGTCGTGCATCATATGCTGGACATTGTCAGTCCTAAAACCAATTTCAGCGCAGCACAATTTAAAAAGAAAGCAGACAAAATTATTAAAGACATTCTGAGACGCGGAAAGTTGCCCATCTTGTGTGGCGGTACCGGCTTTTGGATAAAAGCTGCTGTGGATAATATAACCTATCCAGAAGTCAAGCCGGATTGGAAATTACGCAAGAAACTTGAGCAAAAAGAAATTACTGAATTAATTCATGAATTAAAAAAACTAGATCCTAGACGCGCTGAAAACATCGATGCCAAAAACAAAGTGCGCCTCATTCGCGCCATTGAAATTTGCAAAACTTTAGGTAAAGTTCCCGACATGAGTTACGGATTACAAGTTACGAGTTACGAGTTTCTCCAAATCGGCATTTCCGTTCCCAAAGAAAAACTGCACGCTAAAATCAAAAAACGCCTCGATACGCGCTGGCAGGCCGGCATGATTTCTGAGGTACAAAAACTGAAAAAATCCGGCTTAAGTTTTCAAAAAATTCAAAGCTTCGGACTGGGCTATTTTTGGATACCGGAATATCTGCAAGAAAAAATAACTCTTGAAGAATTATACGAACGAGTCTATTTAGCCGAAAAAGACTATGCTAAACGGCAAATGACCTGGTTTCAAAAAGACCATCGCATAAAGTGGTTGAAAAAATACAAGGATATGGAGAAAGAAGTTTCAGTTTTTATAAAAAACTAACTACTCTCTAATTTACTTTTTAATAAATCGGTTACTACTTTAGGATTCGCCTTGCCTTTTGAAGCAGCCATAACTTGTCCTATCAAAAATTGCAAAGCATTATCCTTGCCGGCGTGAAAGTCCGCTACTGATTTTTGATTTTTGGACATAACTTCATCCACAATTTTTTCCAATTCTGATGAATCACTCATCTGCGCCAAATTTTTACTTTCGATAATTTGTGATGGATCGCCGCCCGTGGCATACATTTCTTTCAAGACCAATTGACCCGCGCTGGAATTTATTTTTCCATCAGCCAAAATGCCAATCAGTTCAGCATAATTTTCCGCGCTGATTTTCACATCCTTGATGGTCTGGAAATTTTTAACAAAATGTTTTTGCAATTCACTCGCCATATAATTCGCCGCTAGTTTGACCAATTTTTCTTCGGCCGCAACCACCTCGCCGCTTTGTTTTTTTTCTTTCAGTTCGGAAATAACTTGCTCAAAATATTCAGCCAAATCCCGCTCGCCAGTTATCACGCTGACATTTTCTGGAGACAAACCATATTCTTCCATAAACCGTGCAGATTTAGCATCTGGAAGCTCCGGCAAATGTCGGCGTAAATTTTCCACATGATCCTGCGTAAATTTCATCGGCGGAATGTCCGGTTCCGGAAAATAGCGATAGTCATGCGCGGATTCTTTTTTTCTTTGCGTCACCGTGATGCCATGCGCTTCATCCCAGCCCATGGTTTCTTGCACCACTTTTTCACCTTTCTCCAAAATTTCTGTCTGGCGCACAATCTCATAATCCACCGCTTTTTCCACCACACGAAAAGAATTCAGATTTTTAATTTCCGCTTTGGTGCCACTCAACTTTTCCTCACCTTCTTTGTGCAGAGAAATGTTGACTTCACAGCGCATATGCCCTTTTTCCATGTCCGCTTCGGAAATTTCCAAATAACGGAAAATCTGCTGCAATTTCTGACAAAACAACCGCGCCTCTTTGCCACTCTCAATGTCCGGCTCAGTCACCAATTCCATCAAAGGCACACCCGCACGATTAAAATCGATCAAGGAATGGTCAGCGCCTTTCGGATGCACTAATTTGCCCGTGTCTTCCTCCATGTGAATGCGCGTGATGCCCACATTCTTACCGTCAATTTTGATATTCCCGTGTTCGCAAAGTGGTTGATCATATTGTGAAATCTGGTAGCCTTTCGGGATATCCGGATAAAAATAGTTTTTACGATCAAACTTGGAATTTTCAGCAATTTGACAATTCAACGCCAAGCCCGCTCTTTGCACAAACTCAATTGCCTGTTTGTTAGCCACCGGCAAAGTCCCCGGTTGCGCCGTACAAACCGGACAAATGTTTACATTAGGTTCCTTCTCCATGCCCAAACCATTTTTGCAACTACAAAACATTTTTGATTTAGTCTTCAGTTCAACATGGATTTCCATGCCAATGACGGGAATGTATTTTGTCATAAAGATTTCTTAATTACTTATTCATTTTAGCTAAAAACAAAGCTTATTGCAAATTTAAAGTATTTTTTATAATGTTTCAAGATTATTTACTAGTGAATTTTATCGAATTAGCAAAACGATTAAAATCTGGTAAATAGGAATCGTATGAATTGTCTTTTTCATAAAAATTAGCTACTAATATCATTCCCTTATTATCAGAAATGGCGTAGTGAAATTTAACATGTGGACTAACCGTTTCTGAATGGACATAGTATGCCGGATAACCATTGATAGTTAGTTGCTTTGTATCAATTTTATATCCAGCCTTCCTGCCACATTCAACGCAACCAAAAAAATGATCGTATAATGTCTTCAAATCATCCGTTGATTTAAACAAAAGCACACCAAAACCAAGTTTATCATCAATATTTGAAGTGACAGCAACTGATGTTTTTTGTGGCATATTTATACCCTTAGTTTCTGTGACACTCCAATTTTTTGGATATTGAAATTCGAATCCATATTCTTCATTTCGATATGTTTGCCAATCAGCCGTTACATCATTTTTAACTTCCGGACACGCTGCAAATTCACAATTTGAGCCAGTGCGGGAAACATAGGTTCCGTCCGCGCAAAGTTTTGCATCCTGAGTACACATTTTTTGCTCCGGCTTTTTGCCAATTTCCACCACGGGACTGGCAAACTTAATTTCTTGGCTGCTTTTCCAAATATACAATCCGCTCATTAGTGCAAGCAACACTATTGTCCCCACTGCAATCTCGATTTTTATTTTTTTGTTCATAATTATTTCTGGTTTTTTTACCTGCCTTTATTATACCACCTTTTTACCAAAAAAGTTATCCTCAAGCAAAAGCTCATCCACTTGGGACGAGCTTTCAAAAAGTTTTTGGATTAATGCATTTAGAAACGGGCTCTTTTGTCGAGGACAATTTTCTTTTTGATGGACCGGGCGCCGCGATTGATCAAGGTTTTTTGCTTTTCCTTGCCGCGGGTTATTTGCGTCTTTAATTCATCAACCACAATATCGATTGAACCCTCGATGCTTTCTGTAATTTCCTCCGCTCGATACAAATCGTAGGGGGTTTTAATTAGAACCTCCACTCGAAACTTGCCTTTTTTGTCCATATCGATCTCAATTTCCTTGTGTAAAACTTTTTCCAATACTTTGTCTAGCCGCCCCAGTCTTTTAAAAATATATTCCTTTGTTCTGTCATCTATTTTGACACCTTTGTACATAAAACGCACATTGTTCGTACTTGCAACAACCATATATTTTTAAAATTATTAATTAACAAATTAAGAGCCTGCTCATAATCTCTCTTTCGTCGCGAGAGATTGAAATTTCGAGCGAAAATTGTGAAAAATGAGGAGGAATATCTGGATATTTCGACGAATTTTGAACAATTTGCAGCCGGAATTTCAATTTCGCAGCAGAATACGGAGATTATGAACAGGCTCTCAGAACCCTACAAATTGAATTTCTTCTTGCAACTCAATCCCTAGTTTATCACGCACTTGCTGTTTAACAAAGCTTGTCAGCATCACAACCTCCTCGGCTGTTCCGCCCCCAATATTTATTACAAAGTTCGCATGTTTTTCGCTCACTTGAATTCCGCCTATTTTTTTACCGCGCAGTCCAACTTCGTCTATTAGCCAGCCAGCAGGAATTTTGTTGTCTCGACAGGCTGTTCCGGAATCCTTTTCAAATCTCTCCCGCAATTTTTCATCAAACACCACTGGATTTAGAAAAAATGAACCTGCGCTGCTGCCTGTCGGATGTATAGCCATTCTTTTGACTATAATATTCCTGGCCTCTTGTTGACTTTTTTCCGCGTCACCTTTTTCCAGCTTAATCTTAGCGGACAAAATAATCAGGTTGGGATTTTTTTTAAACATACTACCCCAATAGGCAAATTCACACTCGGAATTATTATAAGTGGTTCTTTCTAGGGTCGTAATATCTAGTGCCTCAATAGTTTCGACTGACATACCGATATTGCGTCCAAAAGCTCTCGCATTGCCCCTCAATGCTCCGCCAACCGTCCCAGGGATGCCGGAAGCCCATTCTAGGCCCGTCAATCCCTCGGCAGTGGAATTTTTCACTATTTTCGCCAGAATCACCCCTGCCCCGATTTCGATTATGCCCCGAGACACATCCATCTTGAGATCATCTAATTTCATTTTTATAATCAACCCGTCAAAGCCTTTGTCATTCACCAAAATATTGCTACCGCCACCCAATATAAAAAATTGCAGGCCATTATCCTTGGCATATCTCAGCGCCTCAAAAATATCTTCCTCCGAATTAACCTCTGCAAAATATTTCGCTGGTCCGCCGATTTTGAAAGTTGTGTAGGGAGCTATATTTATATTTTTTTGAATATTTAACATAAATTTAAAATTTTAATTTTTTCACCACCTCAAAAACATTGCCGGCGCCAATCGCCAGAACAATATCCGTGTCGCTGATTTTATCTTGCAAGGATTCTACGGCTCCATCAATGGTTGCAATATATTCAGCTTTGCCGCGATTATATTTGTTAATCAATTTTACTAGATCCTCAGAAGAAACATTGCCTGTGTTTTCCCGGGCGCTACCATAGATGTCCAGCACAATCACACGGTCCGCGTCATCAAAACTTTGCGCAAAATCTTGTAACAAGGCTTCGGTTCGTGAATAGGAATGCGGATGAAAGACTGCAATAATATTTTTGTCCGGATAAATTTCTCTAGTCGCTTTCAGCGTAGCTTTGATTTCTTCCGGATGATGGCCATAATCATCAATTAAAATAGCGCCATTCCTCTGCCCAATCATTTCAAAGCGCCTTGAAGTTCCGGAAAAATCCTTCAATGCTTCACGCACCTTTTCCATATCCAAATTCAACTTGTGACACACTGCAATTACCGCTCCAGCATTCAAAACATTATGTTTTCCAATAAGTTTAATTTGAAAACTACCCAGATTCTCTTTTTTATACATAACATCAAAACTCTGATATTTTAATTCATCATTTTGATCATTTGACATTTGATTTTGATTTGTCCGCCGCGGCGGATGAAATTTGAAATTTGAAATTACAACATCATTATCCTCTCCAAATCCATATTTAATTACTTTAGCAGTACAATACTTAGCAATTTCATTTGTATCAATACTATCTCCCCAAACGACTAGAAAACCAGTTTTGGGAATTTTAGCCACAAAATCTGTAAAAGCTTTTTTATATTCATTAAGAGTTGGATATGTGTCTGGATGGTCCCAATCCACACTTGTAAGAATTACTCCTTTTGGCTCATATAGTCTTAATTTATTTTGATATTCATCCGCTTCAATAACAAAATATTCTCCTGTGCCAACTAGAGCATTGCCACCCCACTGTTTGACGCGGCTGCCAATGACCGCGGTCGGAGAAACGCCCACTGCCTGCAAAACAAAGGCCATCATGGCAGAAGTTGTAGTTTTGCCATGTGTTCCACAAACCGCAATGCCATATTTTTGATTAAAAAGTTCCCCTAAAATTTCCGGATAACTCATCATCAACACATCTCTTTCTTTAGCCGCATTAAATTCAATATTATTCTCCGCGTTATAGGCGGTTGAATATAAAATTAAATCAACATTTTCCGGAATATTTTTTTCTGAGAATTCCTCAAAATATTTTATATCTAATTTTTGCAAAATTTCATCAGTAAAAAACTTCTCCGGTACATCCGATCCGCTCACAAATATGCCCATTTTTGTGAGAATTTCCACAATACCCACAATACCCGAGCCCTTAATGCCAATCACATAGACATTTTTAATTTTTGATAAATCCATATTTTTCAATTATAGTTAGTTTGAAATTTGTTTTTTAAAGTTGATTTGAAATTTGGTTTTTGAAATTAAATTACTATTTTATCATATCCAAAATTCCCACAGCAATTTTTTCAGTCGCGTCAGCGTGATAAAATGTTTTTATATTTTCGGATAACTTCTTTTGTAACTCCGGGCTCTCCATAATTTCCGAAATTCTGCTCATGAACAAATTCTCTCCCAAATTACTTTCTTCCAGCACGACGCATCCGCCAATTTTCGCTAAAACATAGGCATTCATCCGCTGATGGTCATTGGCGGCTGTTTGCAAGGGAATCAGGATTGATGGCTTTCCATTGGCCGCAATCTCGGAAATTGAATTGGCGCCCGCCCGCGAAATAACTAAATCGGAAACCGCCAAAATATCCTTTAATTCTTCCCCGATAAAAGACAGTGGGATATAACCTTCCCGGCCCGCCTTGATACCCATTTCTCCGGCGCGATGGCAAACCTCATTAAAATTGCTTTCTCCAGTCTGATGTATAACCTGATATTTTTGCAAAAGTTCCGGCAAAATATCCAAGATTTTATTATTAATAGCTCTCGCCCCCTGAGACCCGCCATAAACAAAAATTACTTTTTTTGATTCAGCCAGAGAAAACATTTCTCTGGCTTTTTTGGCATCACCCAGATTAATATCGGCTCGCAACGGATTGCCAGTCACCACAACTTGCGCAGCCGGAAATTCCTTTTCAGCTTCCACATAAGCCACTGCTACGCGATCAACAAATTTTTTCAATATTCTATTGGCCAAACCGGGCGTCGCGTCTGATTCATGGATCAAAATCGGAATGCGATAGAGCCAGCCCACAAAAACAACTGGAAATGAAGCATAGCCGCCTTTAGAAAAGATTGCGTCGGGCATTTCAATCAGCAGGATTACAAGCGACTGCATAACCCCAAAAATAACTTTAAAAAAATCTACGAAATTAAGCAAGGAAAAATATCTGCGCATCTTGCCAACAGATATCCATTTGGAAGAGATGTTTTCGGCGCCCATAAATGCCTCTTCCATTTTCCCTTTTGGACCAATAAAAATAAATTCGACCGCTGGAACTTTCTCCTTAATTTTTCTAGCTACTGCTATAAGTGGCATCAAATGACCGCCCGTTCCACCACCCGTTAATATAATTTTCATAATTTGATATTAATTTTCAATTTACAATTTTCCCTGCCTGCCGGCAGGCAGGAATTTACAATCAATCTTCAATTACTAAATTTTCAAGATAAAAATTGAACATTGATTATTGTAACTTTATTGAAAATTGATCATTGATAATTGTAAATTAAATTTTAGCTTGTTTAGAAATATTCAATAAAATTCCAATGCCAGTCAATAAAAACACGACCGATGTTCCTCCATAACTGATAAATGGCAATGGAACTCCAGTTAATGGAATTAAACTGGAAATAGCTGCGATATTTATGAAGGCTTGAAACATTATCCAGGAAACAATCCCGACAGCCGTCAATCTTCCAAAAATATCCGGAGCATGTTTTGCAATACGCAATCCGCGCATCGCCAATATAACAAACAAAACAATCAAAATAAATTCTCCGAAAATTCCCAATTCCTCCCCGATTATAGCAAAAATTGAATCGCCCGCCGGTTCCGGCAAATAATTGAATTTTTGCATACTATGGCCTAATCCAACCCCAAAAATTCCGCCCGAGCCGATTGCCAGAAGCGCTTGGTTAATCTGGTAGCCAATTCCGCGCGGATCAAGCTCAGGATGCAAAAAAACTAAAAACCTGTCCATTCGGTATGATTCTAATTTAATCAAGGCAAAAAGCAACATAACACCCGCCCCGCCCATTAAAAGTATGTGGGAAATTTTTGCACCGGAAACAAAAAAAATTGACATGGCAATAAATATTATAATGCCCAGCGTTCCGATATCCGGCTGTTTCACTAAAAGAAAACTAACCAGAGCAACAATCATCAGGAACGGCACAAGTCCCTCATAGAAGTCTTTTATTCGTTCCTGCCTGCTTTCAAGCCAAGCCGCTAAATATAAAATTAAAGATATTTTCAGCATTTCAGCCGGCTGAAAAGAAAAGAACCCAAGTTGAATCCAGCGATTTGCTCCATAAATTTTTGATCCAATCCCCGGAATAAATACCAGGATCAGAAAAATTATACTTGCGACAAAAAATGGAAAGGACAATTTTCTCCAAATCCTATAATCAATGTTTTTTACAATACTCATGATGAGCAAGCCTTGTAAAACACCAAATAATAGTTGCCGCTTGAGAAAATAATATTCATCTCCGAAATGCGTTAAGGAATAGCCGACTCCAGCACTGGCAATCATGATTAGGCCAAAAATAATCAATCCAAAAACTGAATATAATAAAATTGCATCAGCTTTTTTTGCGTCACCTTTAGTCATAATTCTTTTCTAAAAAATTATTTCACTGATTTAGAACTATCTTCGCGCCAAACGGAAATTTTTTTATGATTGCCGCTCAAAAGCACTTCAGGGACTTTCCAACCTGAAAAATACTCCGGTTTTGTGTATTGCGGATATTCCAAATATTGTTCTTCACTGTGGGACTCTGCCACAATTGATTCACTATTGCCAAGAACACCCGGAATGAGACGCGTGATGCTATCCACAACCACCATCGCCGGAATTTCACCACCCGTTAAAACAAAATCTCCGATGGAAATTTCTTCATCCGCGATGTGTTCAATCACTCTTTCATCCACGCCTTCATAGCGACCGCAAATCATTATAATATTTTCATATTTAGATAATCTAACTGCGTCTTGCTGTGTATAGCGCTTCCCCTTAGCTGAAAATAAAATAATACATACATTATCTGGTTTAGAAATTTTGGAATTTGAATTTGAAAATTCATTGGAAATTGGTCCGCCGCGGCGGAGGAAATTGGAAATTATCGAGCCAACAGCTCGATATATCGGTTCAACTTTCATAATCATACCCGCTCCTCCGCCATAGGGCGTGTCGTCAACAGTCTTATGACTATCTGTCGTGTAGTCACGCAAATTAATAATATTTATATCTACAAAACCAGCGCCTTGCGCGCGCTTAATAATCGACTCGGAAAAATAGGAGTCAAATATCTCAGGAAAAATTGTAATTATATCAAATTTCACCCCACAGTATAATCTTAAAGCATTAACTAGCTGTTTTTTAATACTTCAAGATTTTTATTTATGTATTAATCCACCCACCCAAAATATACTACTGGGGCGAATGCAATCTAATAATACCACACAAAAGGGAAACAAAAAAGACCGTTTATGGTCTTTTTTGTTAGCTACCCCGCTACATTAAAAATGCAAACTGAGGATAAAAATGCTAAATACTATATTTGAATATCTCCAACAACCTCATCAATACTTTTTCTTTCACGATTTTCATTATTTTCACGAGGTTCGCGAGGTTCTCTGGTTGATCCTTCCGGTTCGTTTATTTTAAGATTAACTCTGGCGTTGTTCTTGGCACCGATAACTCGAAGTAGAGTTCGAAGAGCTTTCGCTGTTGCTCCTTCTCGACCAATAACCATTCCCATATCCTCTGGAGCTACATCCAATGAAATAAGAACACCCATTTCGTCAATTTTTCTGTCAACCTTGACTGCGTCTGGATTGTTAACAATTTGTTTCACAATATATTCAACGAAGTCTCTGTCTTGAATAATTTCTGTCATTTTAGTAATTTCTTTGATTTATTATCTCTTTCAAAACGATGAGTTTATCGGAAGATCGACCAGTCATTCCCCCATCATCTTTTATAACTGAATTATGAATTAGATGTGATACTTTGTCAAATCGCCTTTAAAATCCAATAAAAAAACAGTCCCTATTTGCCAACTGGCAGAGGGACTATTTCCATTTGAAAGTAAAATCAGCCTATAGAACTGCTTCTTTAGCAGCTTTTGCCAATCTAAATTTAACAACAGTTTTTGCGGCAATTTGGATTTTTTCTCCTGTAGCAGGATTAACTCCAGCTCGCGCCTTTCTTTTTGCTTTTACCATCTTTCCAAACCCAGGTAGAACGAATTCTCCAACCTTCTTAACTTCTTTGTACGCTAGTGCTGTTAGCACATCAAGAAAGTTTTTCACATCTTTCTTTGCCAGCCCTGTTTGCTCTGCAAGAGTAACGAGCAACTGTGACTTTGTCATCTTTGCCATAGTATTGTTTTTTTAATTATTATTTATTTAATTTTGCACCCAGTTTATCCCAAGTGCATTTGTACTCATTTATTATACACTACCCGTAAAAAAATGCTAGTATCTCTAGCTTTTTGTCAATAGTCACGAAACCAACCTAAACTGAGCGTGCTTTTATGCGCCTTTGCGTAATTTGTATAGCAAAATAGCCGTGGCGATGGCCACATTTAATGATTCCATTTTTTCTGAAATTTCTATCTTGATACTTTCCTGCGCCAAACTCAAAACATCCTCACTCACACCATGACTTTCACTACCCATAACTAAACAAAATATTTCTTGCGCTTGGAATTTTTGGAGAGGCGTGCCGGTATTCGAATTGGCTGCATAAATCGGCAAAACATTTTTATTTTCTTTCAACCATTCACAATCCTTATCTTCAATTATATTTAATTTGAAAATTGCGTCCTTAGCTGCACCCAAAGTTTTGGCATTATACAAATCAACGCAAGTTTCATCCACCACAACATTCACAAAATCGAAAGCCAGCGCCGTGCGCAAAATCGTGCCCAAATTGCCTGGGTCATGAACGCCGTTTAAATAGACAACTGATTGGCCTTGTACAAGAGCTGATTTTTTTATATTATAGACCGCCGTAATCCCAGACGGCATTTCCAATTCGGAATACTGCTTATTCAACTTTTCATCGATTAAATAAAATTGGGTGTCGGGTGAATTTTTTTGTAAATATTCAAATTTCTCAAGATGCTTGTTAATAAATTCCTGCGTGGCAAACAAAGACTCCGCTGCATAGCCATCTCGCAAAGCATCATAAATAATCGCCAAATTTTCAATCATAAATTTTCCGAATTTATGACGATACTTTTTTTGCGACAATTTGCCCAACAATTTTATCTGAGCATTCTGAGAACTTGTGATAATTTCTATATTTTTCATTTCGCTAATTCTTGATCGATTGCTGTTTTCAAATCATCGGCGCTGACGACGCCATTTTTGAACTGGTTGTTGATGAAGGTGGCAGGAGTGCCTGAGACGCCGAAGCTGTTGGCTTCATTTTTGTCCGCATCGATTTTGTCCTGATATTTTTTGCTGTCCAGACATTCATTGAACTGATTTTCATCCAATCTTAGACTTTTGGCATAGTCTTTGAATATTTGAGTGTCAGCTGTCGATGCCCAAGCAGCTTGCGTCGCATATAGCTTATCGCCATATTCCCAGAATTTATTTTGTTCTTGCGCGCAACTGGAAGCCAGCGCGGCATTATTAGCTTGCGGATGGATGCCAAGTGGCAAATGTTTATAGGCAAACAAAACCTTGTCTTCATAGCCTTTCATCGTCGTGCGTAGCGAATTCCAGAAAGATCTGCAAAATGGACATTGAAAATCAGAAAAGACCACAACTTTCACGGTTGAATCAGCCTTTCCAAAGGTCGCATCGCCCTCTTTCACTTCCGGAATATTCAAATATTTGCCAGGAGTCAGCCCCAGCTCTTGCGTTTTTAAGATATACAAATCATCTTTTGCGTCAAACAGAACTTGCGCCTGGGAATAAAAATCCGTCTTGGCAATATTTCCATCAAAAATAAAGGCTGGCAAAGTCGTTATGCCGAATTTGTTAATCAAATCCTTGCCATCTTGGCTGTCGAAAGCCACCTTTTCCGCGCTGATTGTCGGCAAGACCCGTCGCAACCACACCAAGGCCTCGGATGGATCACATTTGTCACAAGCATCATCACTGATGACTTTCACGCCCACCACCGGCTCGCTGTAGGCCACCCAAGTTTTGCCATTCGCCTCAAAAATTTCAGATTTGCTCAAATTCTTAGAAGAAAATCCACTGCCCTTGATGATTTGTGTCACATCCACAAACAGACTGCCGACAAAAAGACCGCCCAAAAGAATTGCGATTGAAATTAAATTCTTTATTTTTTTATCATTCTTTGATTCCATAGTTTTTATTAAATATTTTTATTTATAAATTAATTTCCACTTCCATCAACTGGCGCTTCATTGTTTTGTTTTTGCGCTTCATCTTCGGCCATCTTCGCTTCCTCCACATTCTTTTTAGCGACCTCGAATTGCAAATTATTAATATTAAAATCCTGCTTGGACAATTTCATCTGATAATCATCAAAGCCGATTGTTATTTTTTTGTTAGCCTCGGTTTTGACAGCGATGCCGATGAGGATCCCTAAAATAAAAATCAGGGCGAATTCAATATAGACATCCATTTTTTTATTCCGCTCTGTTTCAATTTTTTCTATTTTTTCAACTTCCGCTTCGCTAATTTTATTTTCTTCTTCCATAATTTATTTAAATTTTATAATTTTTAATTTTGTAATTTTTAAATACTCCTATCTAAAGACTAGCATAAACATAAAAAGGCAACAACTTGCACCATATTTGTTTGTATTGCGTAATATTATTATTCTTTTCTCAATGCTTCCATCGGCGACAATTGCGAAGCTTTGCGCGCCGGATAGAGTCCGAAACCCACCCCGGTTATAACAGAAAAAACAATGCCTATTGAAATGGCGTACCAGGACACTTCAAAGGATATTGTATATCCGGCATTTATGGCCATCTTGGTGGCAAAAAAAGCCACAATCACTCCAATAGCAATACCCGCTAATCCGCCCAAAATTGTTATAAAGATTGATTCAAATAAAAATTGCTTAAGAATATTGGAATTTTTAGCTCCAACGGCCTTGCGCAGGCCTATTTCTGGCGTTCTCTCCACCACTGAAACATACATCACATTCATAATCCCCACTCCGCCCACAATCAAAGAAATTGAGGTCAGAGAGATCAGAAGAAAATTGACAATCAAAAAGACATCCTCCAGCATCGTTGTAAACTCCTCAATAGATGCCACCACAAAATCATCTTTTTCCGGATCGGTGATGTTGTGACGATCCCGCATAACATCCACGGTTTGAGCTATGGTCAAATCAGTCAACTTTTTATCTTTTAATTTAAAAATTGATGATTGCGCATAATCTATGCCTGCAATTTTTTTCTGATAAGTTTCCAGCGGAATATATATCAAATCATCAAAATTAAAAAAAGCCATCGAACCTCTTTCTTCAAGATAACCAATTACCCGATAGTTTAAGCCCTTTACTTTAATGTTTTTTCCTACCGGATTTTCATCCTTGAAAAGAGTTTCTTTGATTTGACTCCCCAAAACAACCACTTGATTCAAACTCCTATCTTCATCATTTGTATAACCCAGACCAGCTGCAAATTTTATTTGTTGATCAATATCAAAAATTCCGGCTGTGGCAGCATAAATTATGGTCTGTTTGGTTTCTGAGCCGTAACTTGCAATAGCCTGTCCAATACTTGCTCCATACCAACCGGCAATGTTTGGCAATTTTCCAACCTCTTCCAGATCGTCAATTTTCAAAGTAGTAATTGAACCGCTTGCTGTTCCTTGTATATTTTTTGCGGACATCTGCTTCGTTTGGGGAACTTTCACTTCCACTTGAATTATATCCGTTCCAAAAGATTCGATTTGGCCAACAATATAGTTTTTCACTCCAAAACCAAGTGAAAGAACCAGAACGACTGACACCACGCCAATCACAATTCCTAAAACGGACAAAGTCGTTCTGCCCACATTAGAACGCAAATTGTGTAGAGCTAATTTAATTGAAATTAAAATTCCATGCATAATTTTATTCATATCGCAAGGCTTCCATCGGACTTATGTGTGAAGCTTTGCGGGCGGGATACAACCCAAAAATCAAACCAATTAGAATTGAAACTGTCGTTGCTACCGCAATCGATTGCCAAGAAACAATAAACTTCCAATCATATCCGAATATATTAATGATGATGATTGAAATAAGAAAAGCAATTAATACTCCCAAAATAATTCCAATAATTCCTCCAATCAAGGTTATTGTTACCGATTCAATCAAAAATTGGGTCATAATCGTTCCGTTTTTTGCTCCCACCGCTTTTCTCAGCCCCACTTCTCGAATCCGCTGATTAACCGAAATAAGCATTATATTCATAATCCCCACTCCGCCCACCAAGAGAGAAATGGATCCGACGGCCAGCAAAAAATATTTCAAAACATTAGTAACATTGGTAATCGTATCCAGAGCTGATGCAATATCACGCACCGAAAAATCATCATCTTTCGAATTTTTAATATTATGGCGCTCTCGTAAAGTTATTGCGATGTCTTCTTTTGCGTTGGAAATTTCATCAATGCTTTTTATTTTCAAGCGTAAAAAAGACAAATGATTTATTCCAAGAATTATTTTTTGCGCGGTTTTTAATGGAACAATGACTGAATCGTCCGGACTTGCCACGCCAAAGCCGGCGCTCCCTTTTTTCTTCAAAATTCCAATTACCGTAAAATTTTCGTTCTTTATTTTTATTTTTTTTCCCAGCGCGTTATCCTGTCCAAAAAGATCTTCCTTGACATTCGCGCCCAAAACAACAATTCGCGAAAGGCTCCCATCATCCTCCAAGGAAAAAAATCTTCCTTCCGCCACTTCGACACTTTCCACATTTATATAGTCATGCGTAACACCCATAATCGCAAGAGAAAAATCATTATCCTGATGTGAAACAGTTTGTGTTCCTTGCGCATAGGCCGCTCCGGTTTCCACACTCGGAACATTTTTTTTATCTACCAAGGATAGAAAATCGTCATAGGTTAAAGTGGTAATGATAATTCCCAGCGCTTGCGCCGGCGGGTCTTTTTCATCGGAAGCTCCCGGCAAAACACCGACTAAATTTGAACCGATTCCGGAAATCTGACTCAAAATCAAGGATTGCGCTGAACCTCCAATCGCCATAATCACAATCACCGACCCCACTCCAATCACAATTCCCAGAATCGTCAAAAAAGAACGAAACTTGTTCGCCACCAAATTGCGATATGAAATTTTAACCGGATCAGTGAATCGCATAATATTAGCCTATTTTTCTATTTCAATAATTCACCATCGGTTGCAATACGACGATTGGCAATCAGCTCATCAAAAACAATGGCTCCATCCACCATCTTAATAATCCTCTTGCCATGCTCAGCGGTGAAAGTCTCATGTGTAACAAGGATTATTGTCTTGCCTTCGTCGTTGAGTTTCTGCAAAATTTTCATCACTTGCGTGCCGGATTTGGAATCCAGGTTGCCAGTTGGTTCATCGGCAAAAATCACACTTGGGTCATTGACCAAAGCGCGCGCAATGGCCACGCGCTGCCGTTCACCGCCGGAAAGTTGATTGGAAAAATAGTCCTTGCGGTGTTCCATACCAACGCTGCGCAAAGCTTGTAAAACTTTTTGCGTGTTATCTTCGAAAAATTTTTTGTCATATAGAAGCGGCAGTTCGACATTTTCAAAAACTGTCGTTCTGGGCAACAAATTGAAGGTTTGAAAAACAAAACCAACTTTGGAATTGCGAATTTCCGCCAGCTCATCATCCGAGAAACCCTCGGTGTTTTTTTCTTCAAACAAATATTCTCCGTCAGTCGGCCGATCCAAAAAACCCAACATCTGCATCAGGGTTGATTTGCCGGAACCGGACGGTCCCATAATTGAAACAAATTCACCTTTTTCAATCGCAAATGACACGCTGCAAACTGCCGGAGTCGCGACCCCTTCATTTTCGTAAGTTTTTGATAAATTTTTTATCTGAATTAAACTTGACAAATTCATAAAATAAGAGTATAATTAAAAAAAGTGCCTTGGTAAATTTGAAGAACTGCCTGTTTTATACGCTTTTTGTAAGAGTCACAACTTTCTCGCCTTCTTTCAAATTGTTCTTCACTTCAATCATTCCGTTGTCCCCTGACAAACCGGTTTCAACATAGACTTTTTCAATCGTGATGCCATCGGCTTTTAAAACTTCTACAAATTGTTTTCCCCCTTCTGTTTTCACGGCGCGCTCCGGAATCATTAATACATCATTTTTTTCAGCCGTCAAAATATCATCATTGCAACTCATGCCAATCTTGAGCCGACCGTCAGCGTTATCAATTTTCAATTTGACGCGATAGAAAACCACATCCTGAATCACGGTCGAAGCCGGATCAATTTCAATCACCTTGGCTATAAAAACATCCTTCTCCGTCAGGGCATCAAAAGTTACTATGGCAGATTGCCCGATAGCCACCTTAATAATGTCGACTTCCGGAATATTTGATTCAATAACCAAATCATTTGGATTGGCTACGGCCAGAACCAGCGAGTTCGCCGCAATCAATTCACCTGCCTCATTATTTTTTTGAATCACAATTCCGTCTATCGGCGAAACTATGGAAGTTTCTCTTATCTGGCGCAAAACCCCATCTCGCGCCGCTTCCACTTTCTGCACAATCGCTCTTTGCGTGTCGCGCTGATCTTTTGTCGTGGTGTCTTTTTTATCCACCATATCGCTCAAAGTATTTTTTTGCGCTTGTATATCCGCTTCCGCTTGTCGCAATTGTTCCGCCAAAGCGCCTTTTTCCATCACCGCCAATTGTTGGCCTTTCACAACCTTGTCGCCAATTTGCACATTTATTTTTTCAATTCGACCAGTTGATTTGAATGACAAATCCACTTGTTCGTTGGAATCAAATCTTCCCGTCGCCGAAACAGTTTGCGTCAAAGTGCCTTTGGCCACATCTTCCGTGACATAGGTAGTCACCGGCTTGTTGTCGGAAAAATATTTATAACCGCCATAAATCACCGCCAAGATAATCAGGCTCCAAATTATTCTTTTTCTATATTTTTTCATATTCATGATGATCTATATTTTAATTTTTATAAAAAACTTTTTTGTCTTTCCTGCGCGTCCAAAGCTTCGTTAACCAAAGCGTCAGCAATTTTATTTTTCTCGCGCAAAATATGCCTGAATTTAACTGCCTTGAATTCCAGCATCAAATTCCAAATCTCGATAAAAAATTGCTGAATCCGTTCATCTTTGAGTTTGTATTCGTGATTCAATTGTTTCACTACCAACTCACTATCCAAATAGCACTCGATTTCCGCTTGTTTGACTGTTTTACCTAACAGTTGTTTCAGCTTTTTCAGACCAGAAATCAAGGCCATATATTCCGCCTCGTTATTGGTTTTTATGCCAATATATTCACCATATTTTTTATTTAGCGTCTCAATCCAAATGCCAATTCCAGCCGGTCCAGGATTATTATGCGATCCGCCGTCTGTGTACATAATTATCTTTTTTTCCATAACTTAATTCTACACTATTATTGAAGGGTTGCAAAGCCATTTCCTGTTGACACTAACTATATAAATTTGCTACAAATACTGTGCACCTTCCCAACAAAATAACCCGATTTTCAATCAATATAACCCTAGCTACCAAGGAGAATAATCCATGTCTAGATCAATAATGTATTTGTATTTGATAGCAATGATAATTGACAGCCATTGTCATAGCCGGGGCATGGAACAATCTTATAAAACAACCCCCTATCAAACTCTATTGGAAGCAATGGGAGCGCATATTTCAACTTCCATTTTTATGCCGAATACAAAACCAGCAATCACGACATTGGAAATACTCCGACGCTACATCAACCTCATTCGCTATGCCAAGTCAGTCCTTGGAATTCAATGCCCTCAATTTATCTATTTCGGTATCACAGATACAAATCTGGCTGAATGCGAGGCCGCACTCCAATATCATGAAGTT
>Ga0100392_1002143_pt1 | contig 18338 bp, 33 predicted proteins | sample CryGeymeta201516_FD_81548 | JGI IMG/M metagenome (GOLD analysis project Ga0100392, IMG submission 81548) | Groundwater microbial communities from Crystal Geyser aquifers in Utah, USA - Crystal Geyser metaG 2015-16 | ecosystem: Environmental > Aquatic > Deep subsurface > Groundwater | place: USA... | reverse complement strand
TTTCTTCTCTTTTATCATCCCAAGCATTTATTCCAATAAAACTGGAAGGAATAGAGGGAGGAAGAATAATAAGTTGATACGGTAAAAGAAGTTTAATAATGTGAATTGGGATTTTCTTTTCTTCTTTTCGGATTAACTCTACTGAGGTATAGGAATGTGCTCTGTAGATTTTCATTAAATTTTCTCCTTTGTCAAGTCCCTCTTAATTTTTATGTGTGGTTCAGGCACTATTTCTATAATTGAAGATTGCCTATTCATATTGATTGTTATTTTCCCAAATTCAAATTCGCACAGCAAATCAAACTGCCGAAGGAGTTCCTCTTTTGCCCGTTTTATGTGTTCCTGCGAGTATCCAATCATTTTGCGAAATCACCAACCCTAAAGATATAATATCAATCATATTCCATCTCCCGGAAGTTTTCTTGTTAATAGCCTGATAAAATGCAGATGGTAATGCGATTTGATTTCTCTGGGCTCCCTAAAATCGCCCAGAATACCCAAACTAAATTCCATCTTCGCAACTAAATACTTAATTTCATCTGGCTTTGGCTTGGGTTTATGCTCTTTCCATATTCCTATTGGGGCACTACAATTCGGACAATCTACGATAATAATTTTCTTATCTTCACAATAAACTCTGGTCCGATGATTGCCAGCCACTAAATCACAAAGCTTACATTTCTTCATCTCACCTCTATCGGAAACGGCTTTTCTGGATACTTTTCTCTCCAATCGTGTAATCTTTTCTGAAAACGAGCCTCATCCTCCATCTGCAACTCTGTTCTTTCTTCCACCGTCAATGCGTCCCTTGATCCTCCCCCCATGGCTTCTGCGTGCCTCAACCACGCCTTCGGGCAAACCAGCAGGCGATAATCGGCAAAATACATCCTTAATGTTAAATCAGTTTCCTCTCTATGTCCAACCCGTGTTATGTGCGTGCCAAAACCGCCAACCTCTTGAACAATCCGTTTCCGATACAAAAATAGCCCGTGCAAATGAGATACTTCATATATCTCTGGCGGATTTTCAATAAAACAACATTGTCTATCGTCCGGTATAATCAACCCGTTCCAAGAATAAAAATAATTTTTGAATTCCTCTGCCTTTATCGTAGAAAAGTTCCAGGCATTCGGAGACAATCCCCCCACCGCACCAATTTTTTCATCTGTTATGATAATATCGTGCAGATGTTTTAAATAATCCGGGTGCAACCATATATCGTCCTCAAGTCTTTGCCCAAACTCGCAATTAGGTGAGGATAATTCCAGTCCTTTCTGCCATGCCTGGCAAATACCTAATCTCGGGTCATTTATCATTTGCAAGCTATGTCCATTATCATGAACTACTTTAAGTAAAAAATATACGGCTTGATTACTACGCAAAGGAGGTTTACTGCCATCTATAATCACAAGATCCCATTCAGTATAGGATTGCGATAATAACGACGACAGGCATCCTATAAAGAACTGCGGGCGATTACGGGTAATTAAGGTCACAGAAATTCTACCCGACATTATTTTTCCCCCTTGCTTTTCTCAAGTAACTCATAATACTCTACCTTAAGGTCTTCATATCCATGCCCGTAGTATCTGTTAATAATATTTTTGATAGCTATCCGTTCGGTGTTAATTTTCCTGATTAACCTGGCTGATTTGCCTGCCCTGGCGTCAGAATTGTTTTTATCTTTCACCATCGATTCCAAGATAGAGATTTTGATGTTCACAATAGATAACCTGTCCATTAAATCCCCTAATCCAAATAAAAATTTCTGGCTACTCTTCTTTTTTCTCATTATTTTTCGCCTCCTTTTCATTTTTAATCTCAATAAAAGCGAACCAATCTAATTTCCTGCTATTAGTATATCCTTCCAAGAGAATATCAAGATTACCGGTCGTAACTTTCCATTTATGGTCAGCCGACTCTACCATTCTCACCCGATCAGGATTTTTACGATAATCCTCTCCCGCAAACGGCATTGTAATTAAAACCTTATCCTTACTCACTCTGTATGCTTCTTCTAACATCGTTCTCGCAACTCCTAAATCTAAGTGTTCCAATACTTCCGCAAGCACAACGGTTGAAAAACTTTTATCAGGAAACGGGAGACCATATCTGGCATCCAAAACATAGAAATCTATATCCTTCTTCTTTGTCTGCTTGGCAAGCCTAATTCTATCACTATCATAATCTATCCCACAATGTCTGTAACCTTCTTTTGGCGGAAGCATACTATCTACAATGAACCCATTTGAGCAGCCGATATCCAGAACGCCTTCTTCGGTAATTGCGTGCTCTACTATCCATTTTACCCTTTCAATCTGCCATTTGTCCTTGTAGCTACCGTCATTATGAACAGGTTGATGTATCTTTGATATATTCGGGTTATCAATAACGAATTTCTGGGTTGAAGGGTCAAAATCTTTTGTATAATATTCTTCAGGGGAATACAACTTCACGCTTCCGATAGCCGCACCTTTTCTGTAAGTCGCCAAATTGTATTCAAAATCCTCTGGCGGAGGCGATTTATAACCTTCTGAAACCATAAAATCAAACAACATCTGTCTTGCCTTGATTAAATCTTTGTTATTCATAAATTCTGTCTCGCCCATAAAGGGCTCTTGAGAATTTTCCAAGCCGAGGATCCACGCAAGATGCCAGTCATTCGGATAAATTAACTTAAAATTATACTTTTCTGGATTAAGCCAAATGTCGCAACAGGGAAAGGGGACAAAAGTTGATAATGTAGTTCGGTCCGGTTTAACTCTCCGAATCCACGAAATCATATTGTTTACCGTAGCCCACGATTCGCCTGGCAGTCCTACAATAAAATACGCTTTTGACTGAATACCGGCATCCTTGATCGCCCCAATGGACTCCTCACACTGAACGCTGGTAATCCGTTTATTCACCAGATTCAATATTCCGTCATCGGGATTTTCCACTCCAACCGCCAACTCTGTAATCCCCGAATCTTTAGCCACCTTTAGCAAATCTTTATTCTTGCAAATCAAATCAGCTCTTGAATGTGTCCTCCACCGCATACCCAGTCTGGCAAGGGATTCGCAAACATCAGCAAAATGTTTTCTATCAAGCAAGGTAAGTTCATCTACGAGCCGAACTTCTTTAACCCCGTATTCGTTTTTAAGTAATTTAATTTCCTGAAGAACATTTTTCGCTGAACGGAGACGATAAGTTCTTCCAAAAGTATCATGAGAAGCACAGAAGGCACAATTGTAAGGGCATCCCCTTGAACAAGTTATGCAAGTTGCAGGAGCCCCTTCTTCTACCAGATGATGTGAGATTATATCGGGAATTAAATCCCAAGCGGGAAACGGTAAATCATCCAAATTCTTCCAGTAATCACGCACAGAGTTCGTTTTTATTATCCCATCATCGTTGTAACAAATCCCGTTAATCTCATTTAGCGGTTTTCCTCTCACCAATTCCAAAACCGTTTGCTCGCCCTCGCCGATACACGCAATATCAAAGATTCCCTCTTCTATTACCTGCGTTGGTAATGCAGAAGGATGCGCCCCCCCACAAATTAAGACAGAATCAGGATATAACTTTTTAATCAATCTTCCCACGGCATTTGCAACAGGCACATCTGCGGTAGTCATACTGATGCCATAAAATTTATAACCAGAAGGAATTTTACCAGCCCATTCATCGGGAGGCACTCCCGCCAGGTCGCAAACTCGCACTTTTTCGCTATGTTTCCTGATATAACTGGCAATATAGAGAATGCCAAGTGGAATTTGAAGTTTTTCATCATATAACAAGAAATTTGGCACTCTTATTAGAACTATTTCACTGTCAAACTTTGCCATTTTTTATTAAATCCTCGCCTGATTTCAGATCAGTCGGCTCACTTGGCCCAAAAAATAGGCTATTTAAGCAAGAAATAACCATCTCCGGGCGAATTTCTCTCATACATTTCGGGTAACTGTATTTCCAGCAGGACATAAACCAGAAGGGTCCACCGCAGAAACAATCACGGCAAGTCCCAATCTGGATATTTATGTTGTCTGAATAGCCGAAAAGGGAAGGCGAAGTGGGTCCAAAGAGAACGATTGATTGAGTTTTTACCGCTCTGGCAATATGCACAAGACCACTTTCGGTCCCAATAAGCAATTTTGCCTGGGCAATTACATCGGCAACCTGATGCACATCGGTTTTGCCCCGCAAATCAATGGAAACATTTTTGTAGATGTCTTGATTAAGTAATCCTACCAGCACTGTTGCAATTTTATGCTCTGCCAACCAGTTTATCACTTCCTGCCAGTAATCGGAAAACCATCCCTTTGTTGGCGCCTGTGTAGAATCGGTATGTAGCGCCACAAAGGACTTGTCCTGAAAGTTCACAGGATATTCCCTCCTCCAAATAAATAAATCGTCCGCTGAAGCGTTTAGATTGGTTGTAACGAAGGGTAAGGCAAATGTGTTAATGCTGTAATTTAGCAATAAACGGTTAGAAAGGTATGAATACTTATCAAAGAGGATTTTATTGGCGCCATCATCAAGAGAGGGGTTATTAAAGTATGTTTTGATGGTATATTGGCAATCAAAGAAGATTTCAAATCTTTTTATCTCACTAGCGGGTTTCCAATCAAATTCGGTGCTCTTGATATAATCAATGTTGGGGTCACGAATCAGCACATCCTTACAATCATTCCGCACAAAAACGGTAATTTCGCAGGGAAAATACTTCATTTTAACCGCTTTTGCGAAGGCCGAAAGAAAAATGGTATCGCCAATTCCGCCAATTCGGGAAATCCCGATAGATATTTTGTCCTTCACCTTTTCAATGATTTAATGTGTTTGTTCAGGAGTGCTTGAAACCTCTTTGGTTTCCGGGGTGAAAAGCCCGAGAACCTTCCTAAACCCTTTTTTGTCTTCGTCGGTAGGCACAATTGCCCCCGCTTTAACCGCATTTACCCAAATCTGATAGAGACTTTCCATCCCTTCTGGCGCAATTTGGTTAAATTTTAAACTCGGATAGCGAACAATATCGCCGTAATTATAATCTACCAGTGGCCTGATTATCTGCGGATTAACACAATTCTCTATTTCATTACCAAGCTCGTTTAAAACCCAGATAAAAAGGTCAAATTGCTTCTTTCCAAGAGCATACGAGCCGAATTTAGTGCCTGAGACACCTAATAACTGCGGGCAAAGAATAGAACGGGTAATCTGACTATCTAACGCATCCATCGTATGTAGCCATAACTCCCCTTTTTCTTTCGCAACCTCCAGCAAATCAATAGCAAAGGCGTCGGACTTAATGACGGATGTTTTATGCTGGATGTCTTTTATAATTTGGAGCAGAGTTTTTTTCTGTTCAACTGTGGCATTTTTTGGATGTGTTCCTACCGCTGTCGGAATGCCAAATCGTTCCATATAGATTGTCCAAAATTTAGTGAATACCGATTTCTGCCACCAAGCCCGATAAGTTGACTCAAGGTCAGATTTTCCATAGGGGTTCTGGAATTCTTCGTTGTAAGAAAAGACAACAAACTTATTAACTGGCAGTTCATTGCCGTCGCTATCTTTTATAGACATAAGATTATCAAAAGCATCCAGAACAAAGGTGTAATTGTCAGGCACTTTGTCTTTAATGTTTTTCAAAACAATCTTTCCTTTATACTGCCCTTTATCTGCGATGACCCAGTTTTTCTCCGAGATAGAATATCCAAAATCAATTCCCGTCATAATCCCCTTTAAGGCTTTGTGAAAGTTAATCGTATCAAGGGCATATCTGACAAAATCCGCAGATTCTTTCTCTTTAGGATCTGCGTTTTCTGGCTCAATGATTGAATATCCAGTGGATAACCGTGCAAACTTCTTGATAAAGAGGGCGGATTTAACCTGCTCATCCAGTCGCATTTTCCGATAATAATCAATGCCCTTGCGGGAAATAACCGTATCGGGATTGTATTTATCATAAGTCTCCCCAATTCCTAACTCGGTGCGCTCCCCCTTTGCTAATTCTTTATCAATTTGCGCCTTCTCTGCTTTTTCATCTGCTTTTGACTGAAAACTTTCTACCCTTTTCTGTCTAAAATTTCTCACTGGATTAAACATTATTCCTCCCTTACTTTAATTTAAAACTTCCCAACATTCGGGAGCCCCTCGGATAGGTCAATATGCTCTTCATCAGGGACATAAATTCTTTCCCCGCCCTCTACCGATTCATATTTCTCATTCGTATCGCCTCTACTCGCCAATAACTGATTAGCTAACAACACTGAAAACATCCGGTCAAGCGGAATACCTGTTGAACTTTTATAGGATGGAAGCAAGGATCGTTCCAGATCACAACTCAGATCCCCAAAATCTTTTTTCAAATCAGGGTCGTCAAGAAGTGTCCATTCCACATTTGCGAAGCGGGACATTGCATCCTCAATCAACTTATTGCGAATTCCTTTACTGCTAATGACCAGCGGCTCAAGGTTAGCCCCCAATTTCCTGATTGCCTCAACAGGAGAAGAACCAATGCCCGTAGCGTCGCCGAGCCCTACCGCATTATTATACCTTATCATCGCCCCTGCTACCCTTTTTTCCTGCATCTCCCAATCTAACTCCCCTTTAGGAAAAGCATCCATAAAAACCTGCGAGTTATCATAATTGTCAAAGATACTTAAGACGGTAAGATTGCGGGAGATAGCAAGATCAAGACCGGCGGAATAGGTATGCCCTTTTACAGGTTCTTTCGGCTGCGACAGAAAAACCATTTCAGAATTAGGGAATAACTCCATCTGCGAGCCAATCATTTCACCAAGATACCTTTCATTGAAAATAAGGGGAGGAAGCCTTTTTCGGATTGCATTAAACTTTTCCGGCTTAACTAACGGATTTGTTATTGAGGAGTGCTGGAAGTAAGCAACTTCACTTTTACCATCCCACTGATTAGGTTTCGGATTACCGGCGTGAGAAACATCGTAGAACCAATTGTAGGGTCCTTTCTTCAAACAACCAGATGTCATAAGAAGCATCTTGGCGTCTGTATCAAGCGTTCTCGCTTCTAACCTTCCATCCCATACCTCATTTTTAATTTCCCTGCTTTCATCGGTGATTAAGAAATGCAAACCTTTCGCCTCAAGAGATTGAGGTTCTTCGGCGCTTTTCGCCTCAATTTGCTTTCCATCAAGAAACATAATAACACGGAATTTCATAGAACATCGTTTTGAGAGGAGCCCCAATTTATTCTTCGCAATCCAATACATCGGTTCAAAGATAGCATCGGCGTTTTTATAAGAGGAAGAAACTATCCAGGTAGGATATTCAATATTATGAGGGAGAAAGGTCATTGCTAACCCCTCCGCACTGGCACTCAAAGATTTTCCCCATCGAACGCCGCACGATAGGCACCGAACCTTCGCAGAACATTTATGTATTAACCATTGTTCCGGACGAGGTTCATATCCTATATCCTTAAAAAAAGCCGCTTTATTGAACTTTACTCTCGGCATTTTCTTTTACCTCTTCGCTTTCCTCAATTTCTGTAACGGGTTCTGCTTCCTTACTCTCGGCATCAATCGGTTCAAACCACCGCTTCATCATTTTGCCAACTTCCTCAGCCACAGGAGTGGCAAGATGTAATTTCGCAGTAAGTAAGATTTTTGCCGCCTCAAGACCATCCTGTAATGACGCTTCTTTAACTTTTGATGAGGCGTGGGCAATAATTGCCTTCAAAAGAGATGTTTCGGATATAGCGGTAATCAAGCCTTCATCCTCAAGTGTTTCCAGTATGCTATCGGCTTTCGCTTTTCGTGAGGCAAGAAAGTAATGTTGATACTCGTAGAGATAAGAAGGTGAAACTTTGTATCCCTTGGTCCGCAGAACCTTGGCTAAAATATACGGCTTCTCTCCCTCAAGAATTTTATCATCAATAAACGCCTTGAACCCACTGGTGCGGATGCCCATAAAATTTCTTTGTTTTTTAATTCCTCGCATAATAAAATTACATCACTCTACTATTCAATGCTTGACACTATTTATCTTAATATCGTTTGTAAAAGCCTTCCAGCATAACCAGGTAGCGATGGAAATCGGAAGAAAGAAAAACCAGAAAAAACAAAATGGCGAAACCAGAGCAAGAGGAAATAAAACAAACATAAAAATCATTCCCCCAATAAACATTTTTACATCCTTAATCCAGTTTTATATTTAATGTTATACCTCAAAAAAATATCTTTGTCAAGAGTGCGGAAATTTTCCACTATTGTGAATCAAAAAAGCGTTAAATCTTCTTTAACAGACTTAATTCTCGCCTCCGCTATCTCGCAATATGATTTATCCTGTTCAATACCGATATAATTAAATCCTAATTTCTTACAAGACATACAGGTTGTTCCACTGCCCGCAAACGGGTCAAGCACAATGCCTTTCGGTGGAGTTACTAATTTAACAAGATATTCCATAAGTTTGAGAGGTTTAACTGTGGGGTGATTGTTTCTTAACTTAACCTCTCCGTGAACTTTCCCATCATATTCTCTTGGGCTCGCATTCATCCCAGTTTTAGTAATTTCCTCCAACCCCTCACACCCCATATCCCGCTCTCGCTTTGATGCCTTCGCAACATAAAAGAAACGGGAAGCACCGCCTACATCATTATGTCCCCTTGTATCTTCTTCTAAATTTCCTTTTCCCCATATTGACCCCTTATTAGATATTTTTGCTCTTTTGCTTCTGTTTATCCCACTCTGCCTATCTAATTCTTTTGCACTTTCTTCATCTAAAATAAGATTGGCAGGGAAGCGACCTTGACAAAATTGGGGATTTTCTATCTTTTCTTTTTCTTTTTTTTCTTTATTCCATTGATAACATCCACTCCCACTTGGTTTTGCCCTACCTTCCATCATTATTTTTGTTCCTATTCTACTCCCATCCACATTTATCCCCCCCGTTCCCCATTTCAAAACATTAGAGGCAACATTTTTTTCTGATAAGGGTTTTCTTGCGACCACAATCGGTTCAAAGGCAGGTTTTAAGGCAGTTCCCCAACCTTCCCATTCGGAGTTGCCTTTGGTAATCCTTATATCTTTTATTCCAGTAAAAGAAGCCCCAGCTACATAAGTTCCGCCTTTTTCTTTACAAGATACACCAGCATTTCCTTTCAATATTTGTATTCCCATCACTTCTCTTTCATTCCCTTGTATCTTATCAACCTGCTTTCCTATATTCAACGATTTCGGAAAGCCACTGGCATACAGCCAGCATATACAATCCCTTATTTCAAATCCCGCATCTTCTATCGCACAGGTCATTCTGTGATAAGTCCGTGTCCCACCGAAAGAGAGGAGATAACCGCCTGGCTTTAAGATACGCAGGCATTCGGTTGCCCAAAGATAATGAAAGTATTCACCATAATCAAAGTCAATTATTTTTTTATCAATACCTTTATTTTCTCTTGTTGCCCTTAATGCTTTCCAGTATGGTTTCATTAACTCTGGATTTGGTTTTCTATCATTATCAACTGTTATTTTTAATGCTCTTTTCCATATTTCAAAATCTCTTTTTTTCTTAGCTTGTAATGGATATTGTTCAAATATAGTTGTTAATCTTTTACATTCTTCCTTAGCTACTAATTCTAATCTTGACTTATTTGAATGATAATAAACCTTGCCACCAATTTTACTTTTTATGAATTCCAAAATAGCATTATCGTCTTCTCTTAATGTAATTTCAAAACAACAATAATAATACTCTTTACCATTTCTTACCTGTCTATGTATATCAAAATTTCCTTCACCATCAGTAAATCCTGCTAGCCAAGAACAAAATCTACCGTCTTTAATGGCTTCTATTTTATCCCAAGCACGACCCATAAATTCCAATCCATAAGGCGGATCAGTTACTACGCTATCAATAGAATTATCGGGGATATTTTTCATTACATCAAGGCAATCTCCACACACAATCTTATTTATCCAATTCTCTACTGCAGAACTTTTACACTCCATTTCTTTATTCTTATTTATACCTTAAAAAAAAATTCCTGTCAAGCCAAGATTAAAAATCAAACGAACCCCTTTTTATGTCTCGTATATTCTTCCCCCTGCTCAAAAACTTAATCTTACGGCCCGTTCCCGTTAATCCTTGATTGATTGCTTTCCATACAGGAGAATTATACAAAACGGCTCCACTTTTGCCCTTCTTAAAAAACAAATTTATCTCTTTCGCAACGGCTTTTTCGGTCATTTTCCCCCCTTTTGTTAGCTTCGCAGGTGCTAACATAAAATAATTCTACCTCAAATTAGCATATTTGTCAAGTCAAGGTCGGATTATTCCACCTAAAACCCGCTCCGTCTCCTGACAACCAATCAGAAGCCAAATTTTCCCCTCGGTGGTTGACCGCAGAAATCCCCGCCACATATACATTTCCGCAGATATAGTATTAGTAGTTGAGTAGTGATATAGATTCAGTGGTTGGCCTGTAGCATTACAAGTCTACATTTCTATTATAATCTACGATTTGACAAGATTCCAATATTATTATATAATAGGGGATAATGAAAAATGAAAAAGTTTTGCTTAAAAAAAGCAGAAAAGTATGGGCTTCTTTCCGTCGCAAGGTGGAGGAAGGCTACGTGGACGAAGCCATTGAATTGCTTGAGAAAACAAAACCTATAAAGAAATAGGTTCATAGTTTTCACGGAGTAAGTAGGTATTCTCTACATAATACCTTTTAAATAGGTATTCTTTACATAATACCTTATCGTTCATTGAAAGTTCAGGATACCATAGACGCAAGGGTTCACTTTACAAACGAGGTATACCGCATTCTCTCCAGTCTCCCGATTCTCCAATCCTTTGATCAAGGAGATCAAAAAATGAATAAAACAATGTATAGGGTAACATTAAAGGAATGGGTTACAATTACTGCAAAAGATAGAGAGGAAGCACTACAGAAAGGAGCGAAAAAGATTGAGCAAGGCATAGGTAAACTTTCACAACTATTTATAGAGAGATCTTATAAAGTTTCTACACAATAGATTTACATAATTGAGGATTGGAGGATCAGGAGATTGGAGAGAGAACCGTATAATACTACCTTCAGAACCAATCAATCGATCCCGCAAAGGATAATTGATATGGAAAAGAAAGAAAAGATAAAGCTGGATATCAGCCCGGAAGAGTTTGGACTGATAAAGAAAGGGGATAAGAAAGATAGCGCCTCAGGAATTTCGCATCTCAGATTTGATAAGGACGGGGAAGAGATAAAAAACCTCTACAAGTTTTTTAATGTTGAGATGGCTATCTCAGGAAAGGGTCGGCTAGACACCGCCTCCCTTGTGGATAGAATCAATGATTGGGTCGGGAAATACACTTCTAAGAAATGGGATTGTCAAGATGTTAACGAGGCTTGCGTCGGCTCAAATCAAGGAAAAGAGGAAAAGTAAAGTAAAGAATTAAAGCAGGATCGATTGATTGGTTATGAGGGTAGTCAAGTAGTCTGATAGTCTTAATAGTCTAATAGTCAAGTAGTCTGATAGTCAATCTTATATCTTAAAACTTGTTGGAGGTGATCAAAAATGATTTCAGTTGACAAAGAGGTTAAAGACTTTTGCAAGTTTTACCATATTACACTCAGACAATGCGTAAAACTTGGTTTTGTTACAGTAATATGGGAAGACGATTTAAAAAGCATATCTTCAATTCAATTCTGAGGGGGGAAAATATGCCCACATATCATGCAAGCAAGCAAGCTCGCCCGTTATCCGCCCGGAAACTTGGGGCGGATATCTTGTTTATTATTCGTAACTATCATGTTCAGGCAATGAAAGGGCGTTTTAAGAATGGCAAAGTTTCCATTATTGATCCGGATTGGGAACGGGCCATGATGGAGCTGGATAATTTACCAATGAGGAAGCCCGGGTAAACCGGGCTTTCTTTTTTTTTATTATTTCCGCTTTTTGTTTTGGGCTTCTACCCCTACGGGGTAGGGGCTGGAACATGGGCGGAAATTTACACGGGCTTTAGGAGGAATTATGGCAAGGCAAGATTGGTTTCGTCGCCGCTTATGGCGTCTAACTTATGGCGTCGTGGGCGGAATTACATTAAAGGACTACCACAACTGGGGGCGTTACCCAAGAGGGGCGCCCAAAAAGAAATCGCCCGCTCAGGTTGATCCTGAGTGGGAACGGTCATTGGAAATGCTTAATAGTTTGCCCGTAAGGGAGTGAAGATAAGGCTCGCTCATTAAAGGGGCTAAACAAAAGGGGGTGAAATAAAATGAGAAAGGCAATAGAGGATGCTCTCTATTATTATGCCGTTCCTAAAAGGGGCAAAATGACCTTTTTGAGGATTGCTTATTTAATCAACAAAGATTTACAGAGTGAAGGCATCTATGACAGGCAAAAAGCATTGAAAATGGCTGCTTCTGAAGCATTAGACGGATTTAGAGATGTGGAAGAGGCAAAAGAATTCCTGAATGGCTTAGGGAATAGGGTTTATTATACTGCAAGGGGCTATGAGGTAAATGCGGATACCTTGCGGGATGCAATCAAACGGAGAAAAAAGGGGGTGAAATAAAATGGTAGAATTAAGCCCAATGGATTGGGCGCTGGCTTCGGCAAGTGATGAGCAATTAGAAGCGTTTCTTAACGCTCATCCTGAGCTGTATTGTAAGGAGAAACATTTAGAGAGATTGAAGGAGCGGAAAAATGGCGGGAATCAAGGAAATCGCATTAACGGGCAACACGAATTGTGCTCCTTATGAGGTTTTCTTTCGGGCAAATGGTGCCAGTTATACTTATGGCGCCAGTTATGATGTTTGCCAGAAGTGTTTGTGGATTGATGAGAAATGCGGTCATTCAGGTGGAAAAGCCCTTAATTATATCAAAAGGCGGGCGGACTATTGCCTGAAGTTTAAAGGAGGAAGGTATGAGCACAATGAGCGATGTTATGTATGAGCTTTATAAGGATTTTGAGCATTCTAAAAAAAAGAATATAAGCCTTTATGTTTTGATTGAAAGGATTACGGATTATGAAGCCCGATTATATGAGTTGAAGGAGAAAATTTACAGAGAATTACATAAATAGGCCGGGTGGAATAATCCGACCTAAATTAGAGGGGGTGATCAGAAATGACTAAAGCTGAAGTCCTTCAAGTAGTTGAGAATCGCCAATACATCTTTTGCGTGGCATATTTTAAGGATACTGGCGGTGATTGGAGAAGCCCAAAGAGTTTTGTCCTTCTGGGCAAAGATAGAAAAAGAGCGAGATCTTTCGCCCGGGATGTATGGGGCGACATAGAGAAGGTTCTTTTCTATCCGAAGAATTACATCAAAGACGCCCGGGAATTGGTGAAGCAAGGGTTCTTTTGCTAATAAAGGAGCCAAAAAAGGAGGTGGTGAGAAAATGGAAGAGAAAGAATGGAGAACCATTAGATTTAATGGGCATATAGAAGTTGAGGCAAAAAACGAAGATGAGGCAATTGAGAAATTTAACGAGCTTGATAATATAGAGCTCGGGGAAAAGATTAGATTTGACAAGGTAGAAGTTGAGTAAATTATTGCTAATCAAGGAGACCAATGGAAATGAAGTGGAAAAATGCGGAAAAAGTTGCCCTGGCAACGCCGGGATATTATCGGCTTGCCTGGACTGAGTGGCAAGAAGGCGGGTATAAGGTTCATATAGAGAAGAAACTCTGGAATAATCCGCCGGACTATTGCTTTGGTAAACTGACAAGAAAAAGAGGCCTATCTTACGATGTATGCATCTCAAGAGAAAACAGCTGGGGGTGGGTCCGTAATTTGCCCGATATAAAGGCGGTTATGGAAGTCATCCGGAAGAGGCAAGTGGAGTCGGTAAATGGAGGCATTTGATATAGCAATCATAGCGCAGCCAGTTCTATAGGAATTCGCAACAGGCGAGCAATAGTTGTTCAGAGGTTTTGTCTCTTATTTCTCTATTGCTTGTTCACTCCTGGGGTGGATCTCTCTGGGAGGATTTTCGGATGCTCATATTCTTTCGTTGATTTGGCCAGAAGGATATGGGGGGAAGAAAACTGAGAAAGAAATTACCTGCCATCTGTCTGCGGATGGAAGGGCGAAAAGAGGCTCAAGGAAAGCCTCTGGTGAGATTGCTTCAATCCAGAGGCACTAAAATAAGCAAAAAGGGGAGGTGAGAAATATGGAGCTTCTAATAGGAGCGGATCCAGAGTTCGCCCTTATCCATAAAAGACGAGACGGGGAGGAAAGATCGGTAAATGCCTATCGGATTTGCGGTCGCAGCCACAAATTCGGATGTGATGGGCGACAGGATACCGCTGAAATACGCCCAGAACCTGCCGATTCACCGCAGGAACTCATTACTCATATTTACGAGTGTTTCTATGAGGGACTGAAACTAACTAACGCTGGGCGCTATTTCTGGAAAGCAGGGAGTTATGTCACGGGCAAACCGTTGGGGGGGCATATCCACTTTAACTATAACTCTCCACCCGGGGAGTTTTTTCGGGCGTTAGACCATCTGCTTGGCGTGCCTATTGCTACACTGGAAGACCAAAAAGAACGACATCACAGATGCTACAGTTATGGCAATTTCTACTCATACAGAAGTCAGGACTGGGGTGTTGAGTATAGGACGCCCGCCTCATGGCTTGTATCAAAAGGAATAGCATTTGGCGTTTTATCCATTGCCTTTGCTATCTTTTATGAGTTCAAGAAAGGGCACCCTGCCAAGAAAAAAATAGACAATTTTAGTCCCGTTCGGGATGAGGTTGCTTGGACTTCCGAAGGGAAAACAGACAGAATATTTAATCTGATAAGAAGACTCTCTTATTTTGAGACGAATAGAGAGGCGCTTGCCGGCGCTTTCTTCATCAAGCAGAGGATTGATAGTAAGAAGAGCTGGGATAACGGGCGAGATATCAAGGAAAGATGGGGTATCAAAGTAAATACAGGGCGGCAAAAGTTTGATCCTGAAGATGTTTGGGAAAAAGCGAGAGGGGGTGAGATAATATAATGGTTAATTTAACTTTAAACAATCGTGATTTTGGGCTTGATATTATCCAAGAAAAGGCGATGAGTGTTCTACAGCTCCACATATTGGGGCGGCCGTCTATTTACCTTTATGGATTCCACAGTTTCAAGGGCGATGTTGCTCTTCATTTTCCTGACAAAGATGTGGCGCCGATAAGGAGTTTTCTGGAAGAGAAAGGGTTTGAGGTAGTAGAGACACCCGATTATGCTGAGAACTCTCTGGGATTCTCAAAAGAGATGCGGGAGAACAGGATAGATGATTGCGTTGCTTGTGTGGTTTTTGTGGCTTTAGCGGTGCATAAAAGATTATTGAAGTCAAAATCTCATCCTAAAACTGATAGCGAAAGATGGGCACAATCTATGAGGGATTTAGATATGTTAAAAGAGAGATAATGAACGAATAAATAAAAGGAGGTGATAACTATGTGCGGAATTGCTGGTTTTCTAATCAAGAAGAACAAGAATGCTTCCGAAATCTCAAGGAAATTGCTTTTTGGCTTGCAGGAAAGGGGCGAGGATGCAGTGGGTTTATCCTTCTTTCAAGATGGTGGAGTTCAGGTTTTTAAATCCCAGGGCAAGGTGAAAAACTTTGTATCAAAGCATTGGGATAAAATCTGGCAAAGGCCTGTTGACAGCGCTGTTATTCTGCATTGTCGGGCGGCAACTTCTGGGACAGCAAGCAGTATGGTTAATAATCATCCCATATTCTCTAAAAAGCTTGGTGTTTCTCTGGTCCACAATGGGATAATTTGGGGCGTTGGCGAGTTAATCAAGAAATATAATCTCCAAACTGATGGCGACTGTGATTCGGAGGTTATCCTGCGAATGATTGAACATTTCTACAAAGGAAATTGGGAAGTGGCAATAAAGAAGGCATACAAAGAGCTAACAGGTTCAATGGCCTGTGCGTTATTGACTCGCAAAGATAATATTTATCTCTGGCGGAATTCAATGCCTTTAACCGTGGCTTACATTCCTTCTTTGGGAGGTTTTGTATTCGCCTCAACAAAAGGGATCCTTAAGATGGGGATTTCAGAGATAAGCACTTTGTTTAATTACTTTGTGAAGTTAAAAGCGCCACGAGCATACTATCAGAGCGTAGAAGAGGATACACTGGTAAGGATTACGCCTAGCAATATAGAAGTATGGAAATTGCCTAAGCAAAAGGAGAGATATGATTTATCAGAGTTGCCTCTTTACAACGACAGGACTATTTATGGGCAAAGCCAGATTGGGTTTAGACAGGAAGGCTTTAGGGAAGATTATTAGGGCGAATATGGTGAATATCGGGGCATGATTTCCTTGTGCCGGGGACAATTCCGCTGTTCCGACGGTCTGGTCCCCTTCGCCCGCAATAAGGAGGTAAAAAACAAATGTCAGTAATTTTATATCAGGATGAAAAGTTTTTGAGGATTTATCAATCTCTTCATTTGAGAGGCAGTAGAATAGCCCACATCTGGCATTATCCTAAAGGATGGGATAAGCCCAACGGGATGGATGAAACCTTAAAAAACTTTGTCAATGACTTAAGGCGGGCTAATACAATCACTTGGAACAGACAATACGAAGATGATCAATACCCTCTGGATATTCTGCCGTCAAGGAGAGCAACATCTTATTCGGATAATTTTGAGCTCCTTAAATCATTACGGGGATTGAGGTATAATCTAATTGCTAATGATGGCTCCGAAACGAACCTTTTAGGATGTATGGAGAAACTGGATAGGCTCATTGAATTTGTGGCTTTTGAAATCATTGATAAACTGCCAGAATGGGAAAGGGCGAATACATGGTAAAGGAGGCGAAAAATAATGTGGAGAAGATTTTTCGGTATTCATATTTGGCGGAGCAGGAAAGGGCAAGGAGGGAAGAAGTTTATCAAACTCGTTGTGAAGGGCAATGTAATTAAAAGGGTTTTTGAGGACAAGCCGATTCGGGATATAAAGCATATTTCATTTTTAATCTTTGGGAAATGCCTCACTTTGGATTGTGTTTGGGACAAAAAACTTTTAGATTATTAAGAGAAAAGGGAGGTGAGATAAAACGATGGCTGCGGACAAATACGAGAAGATAATTGATTTAGTTTGTGAGTGGTTCGGTAATCATTCGGTTATGACTGCGGAAGATTGGGACAATATCCTGATAGAAGCAGATAAAGGAGAAGGAAAGAGGAGAGGAAATGTCCCGATATGGAACGAAGAGGGACTGAGTAATGAAGAGGAGGAAAATGAAACTTATAGTTGAATTTGAGTGGGATGAAAAGGAATGGAATTGGTTTGATATAGATACTCTGAAACTATGTTTGTTTACTGAGGAATTTACAAAGAGAGAGTGGCTGAAGGTCAAGAAGAAAGATGCCCTCTTGTCCCTCGTAGAGATTGATGAAGTAGCAAAGGCAATTATTATTCAGTATATTGACGCAGAATTCTCAGGAGCGGAAGATAAATGGGTTAATAGGGTATCAGAAGGAATTTATAATGCCTTGAAGAATGCGAATCCAATAAAGTTGAAGGAGACGGAAGAGATAAGGGAGCAGGACGATAAAGGCAATTTGTTGAGGAGGAGGGAAAATGAGAAAGCAAACAAAAAAATGGAAGATGCTATCAGGACAAAAGATACGGATTTGTGATATGGATGATTCTCATCTTGAGAATACTATCAACTTACTTCGGCGTTATGCAGAAAGTGAAAATACGAGGGTTGTTGTGGGGATGCTCTCTGTCCCGCCTTTAAGCGGAGAGATTGCTCAAGAAGAATTTGATAAAGATTTAGAATTTGTATTGAAGTCAACTTGGGAAGATTATGTGCCAAAAATTTATAAGTCCCTTGTTTTGGAGAAAGAAAGGAGAAAAGCGATGACTTGTAAAAGATGTGGGGCGGAAATCAAAAACTATCCTTGTAGAGTCTGTGGACTGAAAAGTCAGAACGATAAAGGCAATGTCCCTCTTTATAATGAAGAGGGGCTAAGTAATGAGGAGGAGGAAAGCAATGGATAAATTGTGGGATGAGGAATTGAAATCAAAGATTTTTTGTGCTTTAGGACCCGACGAAGGAGACGGCCCGGATGAAAATGAAGTGTGGGAATGTATTCAACAAGACCGCAAGCATCAGAGGGAAGAATTGCTGAAGAGGTTGCCGAGTGTGGAGGAAATTAGAGCTAGACTGTTTATACCATTCGGAAATTATAAGGCTTGGCGTAAGGATGAGATATCGAAAGCAATCCACGATTTAATTGAGGAGAAATTGGAGGGAAAAAAGCACGCTGAAAAGTGCCCTCTTTATAACGAAGAGGGGCTAAGTAATGAAGAGGAGGAAAATGAATAGAGAAGTGATTTTAGAAGTTTGCTC
>Ga0100392_1002121_pt1 | contig 18408 bp, 9 predicted proteins | sample CryGeymeta201516_FD_81548 | JGI IMG/M metagenome (GOLD analysis project Ga0100392, IMG submission 81548) | Groundwater microbial communities from Crystal Geyser aquifers in Utah, USA - Crystal Geyser metaG 2015-16 | ecosystem: Environmental > Aquatic > Deep subsurface > Groundwater | place: USA... | reverse complement strand
CGGGCAATTTTATGTTGTCATTATGGAATAATAGCATCCGTTTTACGGCCAGTCGCTGGAGTGGCAATGAAGGAGGTTGGCGCAACGGAGCTGATCTTCCCAGTGGTCAATGGCATCATTATGTTGTGACATACGATTATAGTTCGACAACAAATATTCCAAATGTATATTTTAATGGAGAGCCTTATAATTTATCCAGAACTTCTGCGCCAACCGGCTCACCGACAAATGTTTCCAGCACTCTTAATCTGGGCAATGACCCATCAGGGCTATGGTTGAGAAATACTCTTGACGACGTGCGCATTTATAACCGCATTATCTCCCCCGACGAAGTCGCCGCAATCTACGCCGCGCGCGATGGCATCCGCTACAACGAAAATTACCGCGCCCCCGAATATTTCGACGGCAACCAATTCGTAACCATGCCCGCCCCCTTCCCCGAACCTGGCGACGCCCCAGTTTATGGCTGCAAAACAATCGGCGAAACATGCTCAGACGGAACAATCCATGCTGGCTTATCTCCTGATGATAATCAGCCAATATTTGCAACGCCAACAGATGCCCCCGGGGGAGCTGCTTATTCATGGAATGCAGGCAATGCAAGCGGAGCCAGTATGGTCGCCGTTACCGCAGATGCATGTTACAGCTCCGGCCAAACAGGATGTAAAACAGGGGAACTCAACACAAATGACGCGGCAACAGCAGATTCAGATTCTATAACTGCCGGCATCCAAGACCATGAAGCCGCCAAATATTGCGACGGCCTCAGCAGCAACGGCTACGATGATTGGTATCTTCCCGCCCAAGAAGAGCTAGCACTTCTTTACACCAATAGAAGCGTCGGAGATTTATCAGGAACTTTTGCAACATCATATCCCGAACACACATATTGGACGTCATCGGAAGTCAATGACACAGCTGTACAAATATACAGTTTTGATGGAAGCGGTGGCAATAATGCCACCAAAGAAAACACATGGTCTGTGCGTTGTATACGTAAAGGAAGCTACGAATTAGCAGGAACCGCAGGCCTCGTCGGTCATTGGAAGTTCGACGAAAAATCTGGAAATACAATTAAAGATTATGGATCTTCTGGCAAAGATTTAGCGTGGACAGACAATAACAATAATGATTTGAGCGAAGAATCAAACCGCGGCGCAATAGCTGGAAGTCTAAATTCTATTAATGGTATCGCCAAAATAAATACTATTGGTGACCAAGATTTTTATTTAAGCCCCACGGATAGCATGACCATATCCTTATGGTTCAAAACAGACGCACCAACAACCGCACTTTTTAACAGTTCTGCTGGTAGCATGGTTTCAACAATTATACTCGATGGCGGGCGCTTGCGCCCGCGTGTAAGAGACAGTAATAATGTATTCCTCATTGATACTTATATAGCCAGCAACCTTAATGATGAAAGCTGGCATTTTGCATCTGTCGTTGTAAATAGACTTAACAATAGAATAAAAACATACATTGATGGTATTGAATTGGATGATCGCGACGTTTCATCCGCAACAGGAAATATCGGCATCCCCTCTAATACTGGAATAAGCATTGCACAAACTGCTAGAAATACGAATATTGATGACGTTCGTTTTTATAACCGCGCCCTATCCGCCGCCGAAATCACCCAGATCTTCCAAATGGGCACCCCCGTCGGCTCCGTAACAGCCCTCCCTGAGGGCTGCCCCAATATCGGCGATGTCTGCGACGACGGCACCGTTTATGCAGGGCTCTCACCTGATGGAGACGTAGAAATGTTTACGACACCAAATGATGGCCCTACCGTACCATGGAACAACGGGAATTCAAGCGGCAGAACCCTTGTCGGCACAGACGATACTGCTGGCTACGCTAACACTCAAATTATAATCTCAACAGATGCAGATTCAAGCATCGCCGGTTTCCAACCCCACCAAGCCGCACAATATTGTTGGGATTTACAAGCGCATGGTTATGGTGATTGGTATTTACCATCTGAAGATGAAGTTTACAGATTCTATCAATATGTTACAGCAATAAAAAATTTCACGATTAGTGGATCTGTTTATTATTGGAGTTCGACAGAGGGGTCTGGCGATTCTACAAATAGAGCTTTCAGAAAAAGATTAAGCGACCCGTATGGAACAGGTGTAGATAAAAACACTTCCAATTCGCGACTACGCTGCGTCCGCAAAGGCCCTGCCCCGCGCTGCGCAAATCCTTATGGTCTTGAAGGACAAATCATCTATAATTCCACACATGATGTCGCACAATATTGTGATGGCGCCCGCTGGGTCAGTATCGGGAAGGATAATTAATGCACGTTAAAACCGTCATAACGAACACGACCAAGGCAATCCATACAAAAACAATTGCCGCCGCATCATTATGCCTGCTTGCCATGACCGCATTATCCCCGAACACGGCCTACGCCGCATGTTCGAACAACATGGATGGAGAGGCGGGCGTTGCCGGCGAAATTGAATTCTTCACCCCCGATAACGTCCTACGCTATTGCGACGATACAAATTGGGTCGACATGGTCTATAAAGGCCCAATCCCTCCCGATTCCAGCTCCATCGTAAATTTCTTCTCTGATTTTTTTGCCCCCCCCGCCCCGACAACCGAATACACCGCCAACGCGGTAAATTTCGATGGTACAAATGACTATCTACGACGCGGATCAGATATGACAGGAGCCGCCGATTCTAAATTACTTACATTCAGCTTTTGGTTAAGACTTGCCGATACCGCGTCAGGCGCCAAAATCATCTACAATAATACCGGCAGCGCCATTCTATTATACGCAAACGGCAGCTCTATAAGCTTCGGTTTAAAAAATAGCGCAGGCACAACCATCACAAACGCACGCATCACAAACACAGCCGTCGCTAATGAGTGGTATCACGTACTTGTAAGTGTTGATATGGCAGACACCGCCAGCTCGTCTATGTATCTCAATGACGAAGTATCCGGCACCTTCTTTTCGCCAAATCCTTTTATTGATGAGAATATTGCTATATCTAAAGCTGAACATTCGATTGGCTCTGCGGCCAATACCACACAAAAATTCAATGGTGATCTCGCCGATATATGGATTGATTATGACACTTTCATCGACTTTTCCGTCGAAGCCAACCGCCGTAAATTCATCAGTGCCTCTGGCTATCCCGTAAACCTCAATGCCGATGGCTCCCTCCCCACTGGCGCCCCACCTGACATCTTCCTCTCTGGCGACACTGCAACATGGCACACAAATAAAGGAACAGGAGGTGGTTTTACCGAAGGCGGCGCGCTGACCGATGGACCATCCGTCACCCCAAACGGCCTCGTCGCCCATTATAAACTCGACGAAACCAGTGGCACAACAGCCATTGACTTCACCGCAAACGGCTACAATTCAACCATGTCCGGCGGAATGACTGCAGCTGCAAGCACCACAAATGGTGTCTTTAATAATAGTTTTAATTTTAACGGCGTAAGCAATAAATTATTAGTGCCAAACACTCTGGGCACTTCGTTATTTGGAAGTCCAATTTCATTTTCAGCATGGATATATAATGAGGGCGAAAACTCAGATTCTGATGCCTTTAATTCACAGCATATAATTAGTTTTATACACGATATTCGTGCTGTTTTGTACATTAGAGAGAGTGATCACCCAACAAATCCAAATAGTTTATTGTTTCTTTTAGATGATAGTGGCGGTGAAAAAATATTAGCAAGCGCAAGTAACGTTGTAAAACAAAACTCATGGATGCATGTCGCTGGGGTTAATGATGGGGTTAATTCTAAAATTTATTTAAATGGAATACAAATAGGGTCTCTTCCAGCAGGTACTCCAGATACTCCGTTGGGTTCGAATAGAGGCATTGCAATAGGCGGTTCAACTGATGGCACTTCAGAATTTAATGGTTCAATAGACGATGTCCGTATTTACAACCGCGCCATCTCCGACGACGAAATCACCGCTCTTTACGACCTCGGCAAAGAGCGCGCCTCCCTCATCGGCCATTTCAAGCTCGACGAAACCAGCGGCACCACAGGTATCGACAGTTCAATTTTGGCAAATAACGGAACCTATATTAACGGCGTAACCCCCGCCACTGACACAAAAGACGGTGTCTATGACAACGCCATCAATTTCTACTCAGACGTTAGCGTTTCAAACAAAGAATTAAAAGCCCCCTCAAATGACACTTATACAAACACATCGGAGCTAACATACGCCGCATGGATCAAACCCAGAGATTTTGGCGGGCATAGAGGCATAATAGAATTGGTCGATAACGCACACATGAAAACATATTTTAGCACAGATGATCTATCCTTCGGGGTAGAGGCATGGGACGATGGTTTCCATGAGTTCCGTGCAGCGACCTCGATCCCACCCAATGAATGGACACATGTTGCGGTCACATACAGCTACAATGACACGCCCACCACCGCCCCTAAGTTTTACATCAACGGAAACTTATTCACTGGCTACATAAATGTACCTAACATTTCAACATCAACATATACCCTCCCCGCAACCTCCGCGGCTGTCGTTGGGCGGGTTGAATGGAATGGCAGCGGTAAAAACTTTAACGGCCTTGTCGATGATGCCCGCATCTATAACCGCGTCCTCACCGCCGCCGAAATCCAAGAGCTATATAATGACGCCAACCTCTCCCTCGTCGCGCATTACAAACTCGATGAAACCAGCGGCACAACAGCAATAGATAGCAGTGTCACAGGAAATAATGCAACAGCAACAGGTTCAAACATCACACTTAACCAATCTGGCATTATAGAAAAATCAGCCGTTTTTGGAGCAAACAGTGCCTATATTGTTCCACATAACGCAGTATATGAAGACCTTGATCAATTAACGCTATCTGCATGGGTAAAAGACCCTGCAACCGGAACCTTGTCCTTTATCGACAAAAACAATGATTTTTCATTTCAATTAAACTCAGCCAATAACAGGCTTCAATTTGCAGGAGCACGCTGGAGCACGACATCAGGCATATGGCGCACACCGAATAATACACTTCCGTTAGAAACTGATAGCTGGTATCACGTTGCGGTTACATATGATACATCAAATCTAACCAATGACCCATTATTCTATGTGAATGGGGATTTGGTATCCACAACTGAGCAAATAACACCCGCAGGAGTAAAAAAAGCACCAGGATCGCTAAATTTATTTCTCGGGAATCAAAACAACTTGGCAAACCCACTGGGTGGTAATCTTGATGACGTTCGCATTTATAACCGCATCTTAAGCGCCGATGAAATAAAAGCTCTAACCAAAACCGGAACTGGCGGCTTGATTGCACATTACAAACTTGATGAAACATCAGGAACCACCGCCGCCGACAGCTCGATTTACAATAACGATGCCGCGATGAACGGCGGCTTGGATGCAAATAACAACCGCGTCGACGGCCCAATGAATACCGCCTTAGAATTTGACGGTGTTAACGACAAAATCAACTTAACAAATCCAAACCTAGTGTTAGGAACCGCCCCTAAATTCTCCGTTATGGCATGGATAAAACCCAACGAAATTAATAACTCGTATATCTTTAATTGGGGCAGCGGCAGCGGAAAATCTCCATCTATCCAATTCAATAGTAACGCGCTTAGATTCGGAATAACCGGCTCCAGAATAGATGCGGCAATGACAGATATGGGAATCGCAGAAAATAAATGGAGCCATGTCACAATCACGTATGACGGCACAACAGGAAGAATATATGGCAATGGTATATTAGTAGAATCCGATACCTTAAACCTAACTGAAATCGATGACGGCACAATAGAAATTGGCGGCGGACCAAGTTATTTTAATGGAGCAATCGATGATGTAAAAATTTACGACCGCCTCCTCTCCGTGGATGAAGTCCTCGCCCTCTACAACGCCGGCGATCCACCGCCCGTTCCAAATGATAACCTCCTTGCCCATTGGGAATTCGAAGAAACATCGGGCACAACTGCCACAGACAGCACCGGCAACGGATATGACTTAACGCTTTCCTCCTCCCTAACCGCAAATTCAGTAACGGGAAGAATTGATAACGCCTTTGATTTCTTTGCCGCTGGTAACGGTTCGAGCGGTCAAGCAAACATCCCCGCGTCTTTCACCGCCAACAAACAATTCACTGTTGCAATGTGGCTGCGCCTGAAAGACATAGATTCCAGACAACAAGGATTTTTCGGAAGCTCCAATTGGTTTAGGATCATGAATTATTTCGGCAATAGGGTCATCTTCAATACCCAAGCATGGGACACAAACGCAGTCGTATATGGTCCAACATTGGATCCCAATAAATGGACGCATATTGCGGTATCCTATGATTATGATGCCCCCTATACCCAAGATCCCATTTTTTATGTAGACGGCGTCATGGCATCGACAAGCTGGCAGGGCGCGGCCCCTTCTGGCGCATATACAGACCCCGCCGACGAAACCTTATTCGTTGGAAGAAGAGTAGACTCATCAAGCGGTGGATTTAGCGGCGACATGGACGATGTGCGTTTCTATAACCGTATCCTTAGCCCCGCCGAAATCGAAATCCTCGCCGGTTGCACTGGCCCCGGCTCCTATTATTACAACTTCAGCAACAACAACATGCAATGGTGCAACGGCGTAAACGCTCCAAAAGATATGGGCCCAACCAATACATCCGGCTCAACGTCTTCTTGCAACGTAAGTTATGACAGAGCAAATGTTGACTTCATATCAGATGGAGCTTCATTATATTACTGCAACACTCAAGATATGATCCCCATTGGCAGAAAATGCACAAGTTGCGGAGGAAGCGCTACTGAAAAAGTCGCTTTTGTAACAATGTCAGCACAAAATGGTAATATGGGCGGCTTATCAGGGGCTGATGCCATTTGCCAAGCTGAAGCGGATGCCGTTGGCCTCACAGGAACCTACCTCGCTTGGCTTGCCGATAATACAGGATCACCAGATAGTAGGTTTTCTACTGCAATTAAAGGTACATTGCCAATAGTAAGAACAGATGGAACAACCATCGCAAATAATTGGGCCGATTTAACAGACGGCAGCATAGACGCACAAATGAACTATAGTGTTTATGGCGCGAAAAAAGAAACAAATGTATCCATAACGTGGACGAATGTAGCGAATGACGGGACATTATTTAATTCCTCAAATACGTGTGTAGATTGGACATCGAACAATAATGCAGACAACGGACAAACAGGGACAAGTACGGGCACAACTGATTGGACAGAACGTTCGTTCTCTCCCACTCGTGACTGCCAAACTCGCTATCAAATTTACTGCTTCGAACAATAAAAATGAAATGATATGAAACAAAAAACGCAAAGACAAAACCAGCCTACCCTCAAACAAACAGCATTCTTATGCTGCGTCTTTGCTGCGTTTCTCATCGCGCCAATAATCACCCCCACCGCCGCATCTGCCCAAGACATCACATCCGGCCTCGTCGCACATTGGGAATTCAACGACACTAGCGGAAGCACGGTTACGGATTCGAGCGGGAACGGAAATAACGGCACATGGTCCGATGGCGCAAACGATGATCTTGCTGAAGAATCCATTACATCATCAACAGGGAATGCACTTCGTCTGTCCGCCAATTCAAATGTAACCGCCCCCATTTTCCCCACTGGCGCATCCGCCCCATATTCTGTCGCCATCTGGATCAAATTTAATGGCCTTGGTGCATCCGGTCAAAATAAAGTATGGGGCGCAGGACCTTACCCCGCCACATGCCAAGATGGCCCAAGCTTGTCTAAAAACTTTGAAAGTGGTAATTATTTTTTAAGATCAGACAACCAATGTGTTGGCAAAGTTCGCACGAATAGTTATCAAGTCGAGGACGTCTGGTATCACGTCGTTACCACCTATGACGGGACAAATATATCACTCTATTTAAATGGGCAATTACAAAACTCAATCTCATCAAATTATAAAGGTACAGACCCACAAGCGGCTGATTTTATTCTAGGAAGCTATGACGGATCCTCAATTTTAGCCGACATTGATGATGTGCGAATATACAATCGCGCGATTTCGGTCGAAGACATACAAACATTACGCTCACGCTTAGAAGCATGTGAAGGTGAAGCCGACGCCGGCAAAATGATCTACAACGAAGATTACCGCGCCATGCAATATTGCGACGGGTCGATCTGGCAATCCATGGGCAAAGGCGCCTCCATCCTGCACGGTCAAAAAACCGAAGGCCAAGATTATGATATCAATGCAGTAAATTTTGATGGCACGAATGATTACCTAGAAGTCACAGGTTTATCAAAACCACCACCCAGCCTAGTCACAGGTTCATTTTGGGTTCGCAGAGATACTGGAAACCTCGGCACTACACAAACAATTTTGCGCTACAGAAATCCCGCTGGCGAATATCTGCGATTGAGATTTAATACATCCAACCAATTCTCAATTGATGGGCAAGAAGATGGTGTAGGAATCTTTAATATTCTTGCAAGAACAGTCAATCCTATATCGGACTCCAATTGGCATCATATTGCCTTTAGCATAGACACAACAAACAGATCTCTAGATCAAATTTATGTTGATGGTGTATTAGATGTAACATCAAGCGGAAACACATATATAGCTATCGGTGGCGGTAGCGAAGCTTCAATCGGATCATTCGGAACAATTGAAAAACTATACGGTTACCTAGCCGATATATGGGTTGATTTCGGAACAAAAATTGACTTTTCCATTGCTGCAAATCAGCGACTTTTCACAGATATCGACGGCAAAGCGGTTAACTTGGGAACAGATGGCTCCCTGCCCACCGGCTCGCCCCCCGATATCTTCCTCTCTGGCGATACCGCCGATTGGCACACCAACAAAGGAACCGGCGGCGGCTTCACTGAGAGCGGAGAGCTTACGACCGCCACAACCCTCCCCCCAGCGCAAAGCGCCAAAAAAATGCTCGGCTGGTGGCGCCTCGACGAAACCTCAGGAACAACATTTAAAGACAGCTCCGGCAACGGCAATGATGCAACATCATCAAACATCACCATGCCCGCCGCATCATCCATCGCCCCCGTAGGAAATGGCATTGATTTATCTGAAAACGGACAATCGAGAATAGAAACAAGCGCCGTAAGCACATTCACGCAAGGAAACGCATTCACCTACGCCGCATGGATGAAGCCAACCATCATTGATGGGGTTATGGGCATCATACGCATTGAAGGTGTTTTAGACCTCCAAACAAAATTCAATTCTAATGAAATACAACTATCACCAAAATTATGGGATACGAATGGAGCATTTACCTCAACCACGCGCTTTAACGTGGGCGAATGGACACATGTCGCGATAACTTTCGATTACGATAACCCCATCAATACCCAACCCAAAATGTACCTCAACGGCGTCGCTGTCCCTGTTATTACGAATACAAATTCTTCTGGCCCTTTCCTTGGCATGCCCACAACAAGCAAGGTATTTATAGGATTCAGAGGCACAAGTAACGGCAATTTCCACGGCATTATTGATGATGCCCGTTTCTATAACTACGAACTCTCCCCCGACGAAATCGCTGAAATTTATGCCGCGAGTAATACCTTTGGCGGCCCCTACGGAACATATATTGACTCCGCTGCAAATAATTACCTTTCAGGACCAATCAGCACCGCCAGCGATAGCAAACAATTAACATTAAGTTTTTGGTATCAACAAGACGCAAGCGATGGCGGCCCGATGACAATTTTGCAAACCGATAATGGTACAGAAGGAGGAATTGACATCAGCATCAATGGCGGAGGGTCACAAGCCCTTTCAATAGGCGCCTCTAACACGGCTCAAACTGATATACTAGGTTTAACTGGCTCCGGTGGCATCCTCAGAGATGGAGAGTGGCATCACGTTCTTATAAGCGTCGACCTATCCGATCCCACCAAAAGGCATTTATACGTCGATGGTGTCGATGACTTAAGCAATGTTAATAATTACGTTGATGACATCATGGATTTAACGCCGCAAAATTTGGATTACTATATCGGAAGAAATGAATCTGGAGGACGCGATATAAAAGGCTCCCTTTATAAGTTATGGTTCGACACGGGAACCTATATTGATTTTTCTAATCCCACTAATCGCGCGCTTTTTGACATCGACGCCGATCTGGGAACCAATGGAGAAATCCCTACGGGTTCTGCGCCTGATATATTTCTCACAAATGACGCACCCACATGGAACGTCAACAGCGGTACCGGCGGCAATTTCACATTGACTGGAACACTTACAAATTCCCCGACCAAACTCCCAGGAAATGAAAAACAACCCCGCTACTGCGCCAACCCAAGCCAACCCGAAGGCACACTCATCTTCAACACCGATGACAACGTCATGCAATATTGCGACGGCTATCAATACATCCCCCTCGGCCCACCGGGTGACGGCGGCGGCAGCTGTTCAAACCCCTCGGGCAGCGCAGGCTTCCTCTATTACAACACCGATTTCCGCACCATCGAATACTGCGAAGGCGACGAATGGATCGGCGTCGGCCGCGATGGAACATCACTGGCATTAAGCAATGGTCTTTTGGGTCATTGGACATTTGATGAATCCTCTGGAAACTTCGCTGATATTATAAATGGCAATGATGCCGTCCCCCAAGGCGATTATGCCTATGATCCAAATGGCGGAGTGATAGGAGGAGCAGTAGAGCTTGGCGGAACTAACTCATGCTTAGTTGCGGGATCAAACTCTATCAACTTACAAACAGCGGGGACATACAGCTTCTGGGTTAATTACAGAGACGACCAAGATTCCGATGGATTTATAACAAACGCAGCAATTTTCATAATCAATAGATCGGGCGGTAATACGCGCTTTCAAATGGATGATAGCGGAGGAGGATCGTTTCCGTATAATCTTGATATAACTGCACAACAAGTTGATTTAAACCAATGGACCCATATGATTCTCACATACGATAGCAACGGCGCTAAAGTTTACAAGAATGGCGCTCTAATAACGACATCGGGAGCACCAGCATTAACACCAGACTATGCCCAGCCTTCAAATTTCTATTTTGGATGCGACCGTAATATTCCTAACAGACATCTAGAAGGGAAAATAGACGACGTCCGCATCTACAACCGCGCCCTCTCCGCCGCAGAAGCTCAAGCGCTTTACAACCGCGCCAATATCGACCCATGTAGCAAAAACAGCGTCACACCTGGTACAACATGTAATGATGGCACAATATATGCTGGCTCAAGAAATTATGGGTCAGGAAACGAAAAATTATTTGTCCCTGCCGAATTCAGACAAAGCGGTGGCATACGATGGAAAGTATCAGTCTTGGCCGACGCCATACATATTAGCACCGAGTCGTCAGATGACGGAAAAATTAATACCGCGAATTTAAACGCTTCAATTGATAATTTTCCCGCCTTTAATCTTTGCGATAGCCTAGATCGACACGGCTACAAAGATTGGTACTTACCAGCGAGAAACGAATTACAAATGTTAAAATCTAATTCTCTCGCTGATGCTGCCACATATTGGACATCCAATGAATCAAATGAGTTCAACGCAACAGCAAATTCAGGTGCTTTTTTCACCGTTGATAAAGATTCGAGTCTCCCCGATGTACGCTGTGTGCGTCGCAATTAACCACCAAGGACAAAGTCCGAACCTATAAAGAAATCGAACAATGCCTTGTTTAATAAAGAAAAATTAGTGAGCTCGGGAGGGTTCGAACCCTATTCGCCCCGCGAATAGCACCTAAAAAGAGGAGGTTCGAAAGCCCGATGAATAAACTATTTTTCAAAAGCTTTATCAAGATACTAGGCACGAGGAGCGCAGCGTATGAATAATACGTAAGCGATCGAGTAACGACGTAGATTGTGAAGCTATTGAAAAATGGTGCGCTCGGGAGGATTCGAACCTCCGACTCCTGGCTCCGGAAACCAGTGCTCTATCCCCTGAGCTACGAGCGCTAAAAAATATGCGTGCCGCAATAAAGCACTACGCCACATTTTTTTCAATCGCTAAAAATCATAAACCAAAAGACGCCACCCCTTCACACCGTGGATAACCTTCGGGATAAAACCCCAAAACCCCATAATATCCGCCCCCTCTAAAAGCACTGTGAATCATGGTGATAAAACCTACCCCTTGGTAAGCTGAAGGAACACATCCTCAAGGTCGCTATCGGTCGTGGAAATATCCACGATCCCGTATCCCGCCGCCTGAATCGCCGCAATAATAGCGCCGACCTCTGTCTCTGAGGGGTTATAGCGCACAATAACACTGCGCTGCCCCGCGGTTTCCGCAACATATCCCGGCAAAACCGCCGCGACATTGTCCATCGGACGATCAAGACGGAAACGAATTTCCTTCCCCTCAATCCGCCCAAGCAACGTCTCTTTATCTTCACTCAACACAACTTTACCATGATTGATAATCGCAATCTGATCACAAAGCTCTTCGGCCTCTTCAAGGTAATGCGTCGTCAACATGATCGTCACACCCTTCTTGTTAAGCGCGCGAACATTCGCCCATAATTGCTTACGAAGCTCAACATCAACCCCCGCTGATGGCTCATCCAACACCAAAATCGGCGGCGAATGCACCATCGCCTTGGCCACCATCAAACGTCTGCGCATCCCGCCAGAAAGCGAACGCGTATACGCATCCGCCTTATCCGCCAACCCAACAGTCTCCAAAATCTCCATCGTCCGCCGCTCACCGCTCGGCACGCCATAAAGTCCGGCCTGCAATTCTAACGTTTTGCGCGGTGAGAAAAACGGATCGTAATTAATTTCCTGCGGAACAATACCAATCGCGCGCTTTGCATTGCGCTCTTCCTTATCAATATCCATCCCCCAAATATGAACACTGCCCGATGACTTCATCACAAGGCCCGCCATAATGTTAATAATCGTCGACTTACCCGCCCCATTCGGCCCCAAAAGCCCAAATATGGACCCCTTCGGCACATCAAGCGAAACATCGGTCAACGCAACCTTCGGAGACGTATTCTTCCCCGACGCTTTATAGGTTTTATTCAAATTGGATATCGATACTGCATTTTCTGTCATGCCACAAAATTAGCGCATTCAAACCAAAAAGTAAGCTCAATAATAAAAATTATTGAGATAGATAACGTTAACCAAAAATTTAAAATAAACCATTAAAATTACACTATGAAAAACAAAGCTAAGATAGTCGGTGAAGTGCAAAATGGCTTTTCTGATTTCATAAAAACAGCAACAGCCAGTTCCAGATTTACCCTAATAGGAGATGGCAACCACACGACGCCCGAAATCAATGCATTTCTGGGCACAGAACAATTCATGAAAGACCTCGCGGAAGCAGGAAACCTTCACGTATGTCTTGAAATCCCAATACAGCACCAAGACCTAGCGGACGCACTCCATAATCAGCAAATCACCAAAGATGAATATGTAGATCTAATGAAACAACGGGTTACACAACATAATAACGCTGGAGACGTATCCTTAGACGAAACTCTCAATCGCATGGCAACACAAATAGATGCAGCAAGGAAATATGGCATGAAGGCTCACTGCGTCGACCCTGGAAACAGGTATGACACGTCAACACGACAAGGAATGCGAAAACGGCTGGATGATACCGAACTATCTAAAAACATACTCAACGCCACTAAAGGTGAGAAAACAGCAGTAATTTACGGCTCTGCTCACGATCACGTCGCACAAATATTAAAACCATCAACCGTCATTGATATTCGTAAAAATGATGCTGATTTCACGCGCGATCGTCACTCTCATAAAAACTTCCCCAAAATCGAGGGTGCACCTGACTTTGTATACAATGTAGAAGAAGCAAAAATCTATTCAACAGATAGAGCAGAAGACAGAGAGATCGCAGGCTTAGACATTACAGATACACCAAGTTGTATTAATGACAATATATTTTGCGCACCAACATCACCGCCATTTATTCCAAATTTTTAGCCCGCCTACACCAATCTCACAACTCCGCATTCACATCACGACATCACCATCGCGCCGCCTGCGCAAACGTAAACGCACTTAAGAAAACGTCCCACGCTCACCGACATATGCCGCCAATCCGCCATCTTTAATCCATGCCGCCGCGGCGTCATCACCCTTAAGCTGCATATCCCAAAACGCCAGCGCCGCCTTAAGGATCAAATCCTCATGTACCTCGCGCAAATCACTATCACCAAGCTTGCCACGCGTACCATTATAAACCATATGATCCCCGCCCTCTTTCACCAGCAGGTATTTTTCATCAATCCCCGTATGCTCATAGACGGCCAAACGATATTGATACCCAAATCCCTCTAACGGAGAATCATCCTCCGTCCCGCTCATATGAAGCAACGGAATATTGATCGATCCGAATATCTCTTCATCGCTCACACTTTCGTCAACCAAATGACGGATCGGAACGGGCGAATACAAAATCCCCGCTTTAAAGCGATCTTCCTTGATTGAAATCAACGATCCGTCAACATCCGGGAATTTCTGCCCCGCCATGACCTGCGTCGTCATCGCACCAAATGAATGACCGCTCATCCCCAGCGCGTCAAAATCCATATACTGCCCCACATCGGGGTTTTCCTGCGCCCAAATCTTTAACTGATCAAGGACAAATGGAACATCGTTAAAACGCGCCAATGTGTCCTCACGGCTAATCTTCACTTTCTGCAAAATATCCCACGGATGCCCGGGCTTGCCTTCCCATAAAGAACTGTCTGTTCCCAAATGTGTGATATGCACCAATATATATCCCTGCCCCGCCAAAAACCGCGAAATAAACGCCGCCCCGTTGGCATTACCGCCAAATCCATGGCTCCAGATAATGACCGGCATCTTATCCAAATCATGATCAACAGGGTGATAAATCTTAAACGGGACAACACGCGGCGCCGCTGAAGGCCCCAAACGCGACTGATCAATAAACTCGCCCTTCTTAAGAAGGACTTTATAAGGCTCTTTTAAATTCGGATATTCCATAGGAGATAACATACCGATCTACACCAAAAAGTACAGACCACTATTGATAGTGAAGACTATTTTATCAGGGAAATGCTTACTTCTTGCGGAATTTATCCAGCGATACAACTTCACCAGTCTCAGAACCGCCCGGGCCGCCGCCTTTTGGATCATCATCCGGCCCGTCACCATCGTCATCATCAAGCGCAAGCCCCGCCAAATCGGCTTCATCCATCGCATCGCCAATCGGCTGGAACTGCAACGCGAAATTCACAGATGGATCCGCAAAAATCGAAATCGCCGCCAACGGCACTTCCAACTTTTCAGGGACATTATTGAACGACAAAGTCACACGCAACAATTTATCATCCACAAAAAGATCAGAAAATTGATACTGCAATACAATGGTCATCTCCCCCGGATAACGATCACGCAAGTAATCAGGAATCTTCACCCCTTTGTAATCCGTCAGGAAGGTAATGTAAAAATGGTGATCACCGGGCAAACCATGCTCAATAACCTCTTCAACGGAGCGTTTCACAACACCGCGCAAGGCCGTTTCAACCATTTTGTCATACCGTAAAATATCGTCTTCATCACTCATACATTATGTGTCGCAAGCTTCGCGCATGAAATCAAGAGGGCTTTTAGGAAAGACCGAATTTTGTGCTGTATAAAAAACGAAATTGAATCTCAGATGCTGGAAAAAGAAAAAATGAACCGTTTCTGTTGCGCGAAGCAAATCAAAGATTTGTTCGTACTTTAAAAATCAGGCGGCGCTTGGGGAGAAAAATGAACCGTTTCTGTTGCGAGGTACGGTTCCAACCCCACTATCCTTTGTCTAGAAGGACAGGATTAATTTGTAGCTAATACCTACTTAGTAAACTAAGCAGCGATAGCGACGCTCTCGCGTACATTATCATTCGCTACGACTGTGTTATCGTTTGCATTTATAAACGAATTATCCGGTAACGGCGGAAAGCCGAACGCCGTATGTCACCTTTATTACGCGTGTCGATCCTGTTTCAGGCCCGCCAAAATTTGTTACTGAGCACCAGCGAAGTTAAAAATTTGAGCGTGCCCCCAAGGCGAAGCCGCGAGGGTACTCTCTCCGCTAGGTACTTACCTTGTTTTCAAAAGCCTCAGCCCGAAAACCAGTTCAGTCCCAAATATTGGTGGACCTGCCCGGTACTGCCCCGGGGTCCACAACGCTTATTCCGCAACCACGTGTAACGTCATAGCTGAGCAAGCCCAGCACTAATTATTATAGGGCGATTGATATAAAAAGGAAAGGGAAATGCTTACATCTAACAAACGTGGACGAGTTTAACCAAGCCCTACGTTAGGATATAACTGCTGATGCAACTCCAAAAATGGTTTCAATGCTTGCGTCTTCTGATCACGGGCCAACCCGTGCCAAGCTTCCAAAAAGTCAATAGCATCGACAATATCCCACCCTTTACCGCCAGTTATGTTAACCACTCCTGTGATATTTCTATCATCATCAAAAACCATACCAGGATTTATATCTTTAAACGCAAACGGTTTCTCAACAAACCAATCACCACGCACATCTTCATCGCCCTGTAAACGCTTTACAATCTGAAAGGGTAATTTTTGCGTCGCAACACCCGTAGCAATAAGCACGGGCAAACCAGCATCATGCCAATCACATAAGAATTCATCTAACAACTCAGACGAATCCAATGTTCCATTCACATCCGACATAATAGTTGTAAGCTGCCTATCAAATTTTTTATCTTCCACACGTGCGACCATTCTATAAAAATGCTCGCTCAACGTCTCATGCACTATGTTAGCCATATTTTAAAACTCCAACCGTGTTTCATAACTATCGGGATCAAATCCAATAACCAAAAGCTCTTCTGCTGGCTCAATAAGACGGCGTGGCACAACCAAGTTTGAAGCCCCTAACAATCCACGCGCCTGAAATGAAAGTCCTTCTGTACCAATATCCATTTGCCCTTTTAATTGAGCAAAATCATCTGGGAATGCGTCTCTTAAGCGAGAAAGTTTTGGCATTATTTCCTGAACCGTCTTGGGTTTGGTACGTGCAATTTCCTCAAAAATACGTTGATATTTAGAGTCCTCTATATGATATTGACCATGTCGTTGACGCAACACATCCTCGATCAAACCAACATTACACTCTAAAACACGATGAGAAACCTGCGACCTAGCCCCTCTGCACATTGCATCTACAATCGGCTGCCCTAAAGTATTTTTAACTTGAGCACTCAATGAATCCCCCAATTTAACACCAGCCAGGCTGTCCAGCACTTCCACCTGCCCAGACTTAACAAGGCATTTCAAAGCATGAATGATTGCCAGCGCACGTGACGCACGAATAGCCTCATGACGACCAGTACTCTCTATATCAGTAGATAACTGCCCACTCTTCACCCGTGAATCTGCAGCGCTCAATGGGAAGATACTACCCAATTGTTTTTCATCGCTCGATAAATAAGCCATTCTTACAAGTCCTCTTTATAAAACAAACATATAAATACACACCAAATATAATTATGTCAAACAAATTGCGCCCACCTCACTTTGACAGAATAGGAATTATATCCTATACTCTACCCATGACCAAAAACAAACAAAACACACGCACACACACCCCACCCGCAAAAACCGTCAAACGAACCGAAGGATCTTAAGTTTTGAAAAGAAAATCAAAGGGTTGGAGCAAGGAAAGACGCGCCCAACAAGCCATCAATTGTCGCCGTACAAAACCGGAACGCTTCGCCACCGGTCCCAAAACGGACAAAGGCAAAGCCACATCATCACAAAACGCCTACAAACATGGCTTGCGCTCTGCGGATATCCTCCATTTGCGCAAACTCCTACGCCAACAATCCGCCCATCTCAAATTTATAGTGGACGCAAACTCCTGCGCTCTTCCCCCCGAAAGATGAATCACCCATATTATAAGCATGAAACAATATCTAAAATTAATGAGCCACGTCCTCGAAAACGGCGCAACCAAAGAAGACCGCACAGGAACAGGAACCCGCAGCGTCTTCGGCCACCAAATGCGCTTTGATTTATCCGAAGGATTCCCCCTTGTAACAACCAAAAAATGCCACCTAAAATCCATCATCCACGAACTGCTTTGGTTCATCGCGGGTGACACAAATATCGCCTACCTCAAGGAAAACGGCGTACGCATTTGGGATGAATGGGCGGATGAAAACGGCGATCTCGGCCCCGTCTACGGCGAACAATGGCGCAGCTGGAAAACAGCCGACGGCCAAGGGGAAGTAAAGACCATCGACCAATTCGCCAACGTCATCGACCAAATCAAACAAAACCCAGACAGTCGCCGCCTCCTCGTCGTTGCCTATAACCCCGGCGTTGTCGACCAAATGGCGCTACCGCCCTGTCACGCATTTTTCCAATTCT
>Ga0100392_1002079_pt1 | contig 18558 bp, 22 predicted proteins | sample CryGeymeta201516_FD_81548 | JGI IMG/M metagenome (GOLD analysis project Ga0100392, IMG submission 81548) | Groundwater microbial communities from Crystal Geyser aquifers in Utah, USA - Crystal Geyser metaG 2015-16 | ecosystem: Environmental > Aquatic > Deep subsurface > Groundwater | place: USA... | reverse complement strand
GATGTTGAAGATGTGATAGTATGTCAGCAGTATACACGACCTGTGGTTGGAAAACCACCTGAAAAGTGTCCGGTTGTTAACGTGCAGGATTAGGCCATTTCAGGCTTGTCTGGAAATCTCAGTTACACTCAACAACTGCGTTTTATCCTTGCATCAACGAACATTCATTATGTGCGCGCTCATCTTCCCGATGATGAGCTTTCAAAACAATTCCTGAACGATGTGCCTGTTTACAGTCCGCGCGAAGTGTCACACATGGCTGATGTTCAGGCAGTATTCCAATCGGTCATGCGCGCCTGGCAGGCCGCGTTCATCCTGCTGATATTGCTGGGCTTCGTACTGTGGCGCAATGGAGGACGAGCGGCGTTGGCTACCGCCATCCAATTGGGCGGACTATTGACGTCCGCGCTTCTCCTGTTTATCGCACTGTTGGCACTTTTTGCCTGGCAATTTTGGTTTAATACCTTCCACTTGTTTTTCTTTGAGTCGGGTTCATGGCTGTTTTCTTACTCTGATACGCTCATCCGCCTTTTTCCGGTGGAGTTCTGGTTCGACGCAACCCTGACGATTTCTGTTCTCAGTCTGGCTGGAGGATTGTTGCTGGCGTTGATCGGCTGGCGCTGGAGGCAAATACCAAGACTTCCACAAGGAGGATAGAGTGCTCAAATTTTGCGCGATCAATAAAAGCCCATCGGATGTTTACTCGAACACACTCGCAGTCACTGGCTCATTATCCTGCGGCCCTGGCTGTCCGAACCATTTACTCAAAATCGGATTGGGGCGGATAAATAGGACATTGATCACGATTGGTCCAATGACCCCGGCGAGGAACGAAATCCAATAGGACAAGGGGAAGTTGTTTGTTAGCGTAAGAATCTTTTGGCCCCAGTAATCCTGAATTGGAACTTGAAAAATAAGGATGATGAGCGATGCCTGGCCGATATACCTAAGCAGGGAAGACAGCCAGCCCACCCGTTCCATTTGCTTCGAAATCGCGAGGATGAACAGGATGCCCAGCAGGGCTTCAACCGTATTTATCGGCAGGGATTCGAACAGTCGCGTATTGAAGTCTATTGTTGGGGGCAAATACCAGACGAGGGCAATCAAAATCATTCCAGATAGGAATAGTGTTAGAGGATTCTCCAAAAGGGAAGCTTGCGATTTCCCATTTAACTCATATCCCAGGATAAAAAAGAATCCGCTGACGAATACGATATCCAAACTGAAGGGTAGCCCGAATACGATATAGTCCTTACCGAGCAGGTTGAATTCAAATGGCCAGAAAAGAATGATGCCCAGCACACCTATGACGTATGTAACAGCCAGGATTACCCAGCGCAATCGGAATAGGTGGGTTCGGCGAACCACTTGAAAAAAAATATAGGCAAAGAAACTGACAACAAAGAGGTGCGGCAGAAACCATAACTGTACCCAATCCAGATAGTGTCCATTCCCGTACATGGCCTTGAGGGCACGAGTGGTAGCCTCGATGATGCTCACTTTCGAAAAAGATATGCTTGTGAAGTAAATCAATAAAATGGTAAAAATAAACGGTTTGAGCGCCCTGTCAAAGCGTCGGCGGGCAAACTTCCAAGAAGGCATATCGGGTTTGAAGAACATGCCGGACATAAAGAAAAACATGGGCATATGGAACGAATAGATCAATTTGTGAGCGAAGGGGGAAATGAGCGAAAAATCATTATGTCCCATCACGACCAACACTATTCCAATCCCTTTGGCAATATCAATATACCCTATGCGCTTTGCCGCCGTAATGGGAATCGGTTTATCCAATGAATTCTTTTCTTCGACCATAGACAATCCTATGATTGGCTGATATTGGTTTGGTTATCAAGAAGCCGAGATTTGAGATGGCGTTCAAAACCAGCGGGCAGGCTTCGGAACATTCGAGACCGCGTCGACTGGACCAATACCATCGAGTTTTGACTCCGCCAGTAAAGGGAAGTAGCACTCCTTCAAATCCAAAATGGGTTTTTCAAAATAACGATAACTCACGGAGGCGATGAAATAAACCAGCACCGCGGAGATGACCAGCGTAAGCGGTTTAGCAACGAATTCGTTAATGCCAAAGTCGCGGATACGGCGCACAAACCAGATAAGGCCAAAATGGTACACATATATCCCGTAGGATATTTTTCCCAGATAACGCATGAATTTATTTTCGAGCAAGCGCAGGAACATTTTTTCACGGACAACGATATAGACGAGCAGGGCAAAGATGTATCCTAGGTATGAGTATCCCCAGACTTGTTTGAGATCCCTCGCCAGCGGATACGAAAAACCAAGTGCGGTGGAGGGACCGAAGTCACCGTTCGAGTAATAGTACGTCACCAGGCCGATAATCGGCAGGAGCGCCATCAGGATAAAGAATTGGAGCCGCGCTTTGGGGAAATCAAAGCGCGTGATGTACGCACCCAGCGAGAAGGCATCTATCTGAGAGAACGGAAGAACGTATATGACCAGCGCCATGTCCGACGAAAAAAAAGTGACTTCGGTGTATTTGTATAGCGCGGTCATCGCCAGTCGGAACAGCGGACCGATCAGGATACCTGCCAGGAATAATTTTTTGAGATGTTTCTTCGGCGTCAGGAAAATGATCAGCGGCCAAACGATGTAGAACTGCTCCTCTGCCGAAAGCGACCACAAATGCCCGATCAGCCACGAATCACCGCTGAAGGTGGGGCTGGCATTATAGAAGTTGTAACCATACATCAAGGCGTACGGCAATTGTTCCTGAAAACGCTGCATGTACGTCACGCGATACCCGTAATAGATCAGCGCCATCGTAAGAATGAACATGATCAGAAGATAGAAATAATAAAGGGGGAAGATACGCAGGAAGCGGCGGCCATAGAATTTTTTGAAAAAGTTCCGCCCCGTTTCCGACTCTTTCATCCGCAAGAGGATATCGGTGATGAGATAACCGGAGATCACAAAGAACAATTGCACGCCCACCCAGCCGATATAAATGTAATCGGCGTGATCCGAAAAAACAAGCAGGATCGCGATGGCGCGCAGTCCGTCGAGGCCGGGAATCATTGGAATGCCTCCGTGGTAAAAGATGATTGGATTTTTCGGCGTCGAATTGCCAGGTGGCAAGCAGACGGGTGCGGCTGAACAACGGTTCGCACACGATCAGCGCGAGTTGATCGTAATACGCGGATCTAAATCTTGCCCGTTCGCGCCCCCTCACAACCAGCGCCATACCAATCCCTTTCGCAATATTATTCTACCCAATAGGCTTTGCTGGGACAGCGGCATGAGGAATTGGTTCATCTAATTTTATTGATTATGAACCATCTATTGGTCAAGTGATAACGACTGATTGTCATCCAGAGATGATTTTCAAGTATATAGGTCAGATTATTTCAGACCTAGCGCAATTCTGCTTGTAGGGATATAGGCAATCTTGCCGACCCGGGAGTCTCAAGAAAAACTGACACTGGAGGAGATACTTAAAACCGCATCGATCCCGCGATACAAAGACCCTGCCAGGTTAGCGTGTTATACGGTGCAGTTAAATACTGACTCTTGGCGGCCGATCGTTTTTGAAAAGGCGGTTTTGCCTGCCTTTCGTTAGCCAATTGGCGCTTGTTCCGTAGGTTACTCGATGCTATCCTAGATCCAAGAAAGGAGATGAAATATGAAGAGTCCCACACATATCTCTCGTATCAAAAAGGCAGAACTCTTATCCTCCATTGGCGCTGGGGTATTGGGCGCTGGAATCGCCCTTCTGTTGGTGAATCTTCTTGCACCTTATGCAGTTCCGATCCTTCTACTCGGTCTCATTTCCCATACAGCAGGTATGTTCCGGAAACATGGACTCGAGCAACAGGGCGAAGTCGTTCACATCTGGTGGGTAGAGACTTTGTATTGGTTTTGCTGGCTGGCATTGGCGGGACTGTTGATCTTCATCATTGTTCGCCGGTTCTGAATCGCGCCGATAATTCACAAAACAGGAAGCCATACCGCGTCGAAGAGCAGTTGTTGGCGCAATCCATCATTTAATTTCTTGAGCGCCAATGTATCCATCCTGTACTCCTACCTTATTTCAACCATCTATTTACCCATGAGCAATTATGCCTATCAATTTTGAGCGAATCTGCGCTGTAGCAAATACAAACATTCTTCTAAAATGAAAACAAGGAGAAGCCATTATGTTTCTCGCGCGGCGCAATTTATTTCAAGATAAAACCCGACTGGCTTTGAGCATCGGTGGGGTGGCGCTGGCTGTCATGCTGATCCTAATCATGGACGGGTTTCTGGCTGGGATGAATCGACAGATCACCTCGTATCTCGATCATTCGGAGGGATCGATCATCGTCGCCCAGAAGGGGATCAGCAACCTGCTTGGCGCGACCTCGCTCCTGCCCCCGCGCATCGAATCGGACGCTGAGGCGGTGGACGGCGTCAGTGAGGCGATCCCCATCCTCTCGCAATTCATAATCCTCGACCTGCACGAAAAAAAGCAACCTGTCTATTTGATCGGTTACGACACTGAGCAAGGCGGCGGGCCGTGGGAAATCGCGGAGGGCCGCGCTCCGCAAACAGACGATGAGGTCATCCTCGACCGCGTGCTGGCCCAAAGGCATGATCTGGCCCTTGATGACCACATCGAAGTGATGGGCAGGGAGTTCACCATTGTTGGTCTATCCAAAGGGACGACTTCCTGGATGACCAGTTTCCTGTTCATGAGAAAGAGCGCGGCGGAGAGTCTTTTGCGCGCTCCGGGGGCGGTCAGTTTCCTTTTAGTGGAACCGGTTTCAGGTCAGGAAGGAAGCGAAGTGGTTAATCGGCTGAACGACATCGAGGGAGTCAACGTCCTCACCAAAGATGAGATGAAAGTCAACGACATCAAGTTGTTCGCCAGGATTTTCTCCGCGCCGCTGCGCTTGATGATCGCGATTGCTTTCCTGGTCGGGATCATGGTGGTCGGGCTGGTGATTTACACGGCCACGATCGAGCGCCAGCGCGAATACGGCGTGCTCAAGGCGATTGGTTCTTCCAACCGCGTGCTGTATGGCGTGGTGACGGCGCAGGCGTTGTTTGCGTCGCTGGCAGGTTCGCTGACCGGCATTCTGTTCGCGTACGGCGCGGCGGATTTGATCATGGCACTCCGTCCGCAATTCCTGATCGTGTTCAATCCGGCGGATATGGCTTGGGCGCTCGCGGCCGGACTCGGCATGGCATTGGCTGCCGCGCTCTTTCCTGCGCGCGTCATTGCAGGGCTTGCTCCTGCGGAGGTCTTTCGCAAATGATCAGGCTGGCTTTCCGCAATCTCTTTCAGAATAGAACGCGTCTTGCAATTTCAGTGGGCGGTGTGTCGCTGGCGTTGCTTTTGATCCTGGCGCTCGACGCCATCTTCACGGGCGTGGAGCGGCAGACCACCGCCTTCATTGACAATAGCGGCGCGGATATTTTCGTGGCTCAAAAGGACGTGCGTAACATGCACATGGCTTCCTCGTCATTGCCTGTGACAGCGATTGATGAAGTGAAGGCGATAGAGGGCGTCGAAGAGGTGACAGCCATTCTATACACAGGCAACATGATCGTCGTTGGCGAGGAACGCACGCTCGCCTATATCATCGGGTTGCCAGAGGATGCCGAGATGGGCGTGCCGTGGAAGATCGCCTCCGGCAAGGAAATTCCGGAAGCAGGCGAGGCCATCATTGACGAACGCGTGGCGCAAAAATCAGGCATCGAGATCGGAGACACCGTTGAGATTTTGGCGCGCGAGTTCAAGGTGGTCGGGTTTTCAGAGGAGACGACGAACATCGTCAACTCGATAGCCTTTATCTCCGCTTCGGATTTCCAGGCGCAGCGCGGCAATTCGGGTGTGGTCAGTTATTTGTTGGTCCGGGTCAAGCCCGGGGTCGGGATTGAAGCGGTCGTGTCCCGCATCGAGCAGGAAGTGGACGGCGTCACCGCCTTGCCGCGCGCGTCGTTTTCAGGCCAGGAAGCGCGCGTGGTCAAGGACATGAGCACGGATGTGCTCGCCATCATGAATTCGATTGGCGTTCTCATCGGCCTGGCAGTCATGGCGCTGACCGTTTATACCGCCGTGCTTTCGCGCCGCCGCGAATTCGGCGTGCTGAAAGCGCTCGGCGCGCGCAACGGTCACTTGTATCAGGCTGTGCTGGCGCAGGCGTTGATGAGCGTGCTTCTGGGATTTACAATCGGTTTGGCGTTCACACTTTTGATCTCAGCCGTCATCCCGCGGCTCGGCTTGAGCATGACCCTGGAAATCAGCCGCGCGTCTTTGATCAAGGTGGGAATCGTTTCGCTCGTGATTACTGCGTTCTCAGCCATCCTGCCCATACGGCAGATTGCGGGGCTTGATCCTGCCATCGTGTTTCGAGGAAAATAAAATGACAACTTCAACTCTACAGATTGATCACGTCACCAAACGCTACGGCGCGGGCGACACTGAAGTAACCGCCGTGCGCGATGTTTCCTTGTCAGTCAAGCCGGGCGAGATCGTACTTATCATGGGCCCTTCAGGCTCAGGCAAAACAACCTTGCTGTCCATGCTTGGCGCGTTGCTCAAACCAACCGACGGCGAAATCCACTTGAACGGCGCGGTCATCAGCGCACTGGCGGAGAATCGCCTGCCCGACATCCGCTTGAAACAATTCGGCTTCGTCTTTCAAGACTTCAACCTGCTCTCCGCGCTGACCGCGTTGGAAAACGTCTCGATCGTGGCGGAACTCGCGGGGAACAAGGCCGCCGCGGCGCGACAAAAAGCCGCCTCCATCCTGACCGAATTGGGGCTGGGCGAACGACTGAATTTCCTCCCCGAAAAATTATCCGGCGGTGAAAAACAACGCGTGGCGATTGCGCGCGCCCTGATCAACGACCCCGCGCTCATCCTGGCCGATGAGCCGACCGCCAACCTCGATTCAAAGATCGGCCACGAGATCATGCGCCTGTTGCGGCGCATCGCCAAAGAACAGGGACGCAGTGTCGTCATCGTCTCGCACGACCAGCGCATCAAGGACATCGCCGACCGCGTATTGTGGCTCGAGGATGGTGAGTTCAAGGAGACGGTCACCATGGCGATTGACCCGGTCTGCGGCATGTCGGTCGAGCGCGAGAAGGCGATCAGTGTCGAATGGGATGGAAAGGTCTATTCCTTCTGCGCGCAGGGTTGCCGGGATGAATTTGTGAATGACCCACAAAAATTTATTGTTGCAGTTTCATAGACTTCGGCAAAGAGATATGGCTCTTCAATCCAAATTCTCACATGCGAAGATGCGCCATTTTGCTTATTCATCTGACTGGCAAAATGGCGCTGGTGGTTAATGCGTCAAGGCCATACCATCAAACAATGAAAACTTTTAGGGTGGTTATGATACCTCCAGTCGTTAATTACTGATGTTACGCAGTTTTCTCGTACCGCAACATTCATGTTGCCCTGCCGGGCGAGATAAATCTCGCGGTACTGCGTAAGGCGAGTTAATTATTCAAGCCTTCAATTTCACTGGAATGGATGTCATCAACATGGTTAATGGTTCTTCTTCCAAACCCGCTCCTTCCGCCACGGACGCGACGCGGCGCCGTTATCAACGCCTCTCTCCCATTTACGATGTGATGGAAGGATTATCCGAGCGGCGTTTTCATCCCTGGCGCGCAAAATTATGGTCACAGGTGCCAGGACTGCACGTATTGGAAGTCGGAGTCGGGACCGGCAAGAATATGCCGTTTTATCCTGCCGGCAGTTCGATCACCGGCATTGACCTCACGCCCGGCATGTTGCAACGGGCGCAAAAACGAGCCGGCGATCTTGGCCTCAAATCAAGAGTTGACCTTTATCTGGGCGATGTTCAAGAATTGGACTTTCCCAGCGCTACGTTTGATTCGGCTGCTTCCACGTTCGTGTTCTGTTCGGTGCCTGACCCCGTGCTCGGACTGCGTGAACTCGGGCGCGTCGTGAAACCCGGCGGAAGAGTATTGCTCCTCGAACACATGCGCCCTCCAAATCCTGTTGTGGGAAGGATCATGGATTTGCTCAACCCGCTGGCCGTTCGCATGATGGGTGCAAATATCAACCGCAGGACGGTGGATAATGTCCGTCTGGCGGGGCTGGAGATCGAGAGAGTCGAGGATTTGGGGATGGGCGGAATCTTCAAACTGATCGTGGCCCGCGTCCCTTCGAAATAAGATGATAGTCTGAGTAAACGACATATGGCGCATCTCTCTCGACGCGATTTCCTGAAACTAACCGCCTCGGCCTTTGCAGGAATGGCATTCTCTCCATTCCTGCAAAACTTGGGAATGTTTGATGATGCACAACAGGTGCGCGTGACGACTAGTTCTGTTAGCGTATATAGCCAGCCGAACGACCAGAGTCTGATGACCGGGCAATGGTTCCGCGATGAGTTGGTTAACGTGTATCAGGAAGTGAACTCTGGTACACCGGCGTACAATCCGATCTGGTATCGTGTCTGGGGTGGGTATATCCATCGCGGCCGCACGCAAAAGGTCAAGGTTCTGTTCAACGAACCACTGACAACTATCCCCGATGGGACACAGCAACTATCTGAATTGACCGTTCCATATACTCAGGCTATGCGTTATTCAAAGACCTACGGCTGGCAACCCAACCTACGCCTTTATTACGGATCGGTGCATTGGATTGATGGAATTGATGAAGGGCCTGATGACCAGCCTTGGTATCGAATCTTCGACGATCTGGTCGGCGTTCCCTATCACGTCCAAGCAATTCATCTGCGCCCAATTCCGTTTGAGGAATGGTCACTCATTACTCCCGAGGCGCCGTTCGAGAACAAGCGGATTGAGGTCAATCTGAGCACTCAGATTCTGACTGCGTATGAGTATGACCAGATTGTATTTCAGACGAACATCTCTTCTGGAATTCCTGCAGGGCGGCCAAGCCCTAAAGTTATCTCAACAAAGACCCCCAACGGTGAATTTCGCATTTTTGAGAAATACCCATCCAAGCATATGGGTAACGGGAACTTGTTTGCCGATTTGGATGATTATGAATTGCCCGGCGTCCCATGGACGAGCTTCTTTACCGAAACAGGTATTGCTTTCCACGGGACCTACTGGCATGATAACTTTGGTACGCCGATGAGCCGTGGCTGTATCAATATGCGCATCGAGGAAGCCAAATGGCTGTTTCGCTGGACACAGCCTCTGCACAAGTTTGACAGTATTTTAAATATCGGTTACGGAACGCGGGTGGTGATTACTCCTTGATTAGCGCATCTCTGTTATCGTTCGAGCCGAACGGATATAAACGAAAAGGATGAGAAGGCGTTTCATTGAATTGCTTTGTCGTTCATCATAGCTGCTGCGCCTACGCGCGTCATTCGTCATGTTGTGGAGTGACCCAATAGGCAATTTTGCCTACCTGCGAATGCGCCACGCGGCTCTTCAAGCGCTTCGGAAGTTTCCCTATAATGGGAACATCCGAGGCGTTATTGAATACTCTTTCCCCTTTTTTCTCAATTGACAGCTCCTGCGATGAGGCTTTGCAGTGGACGCAAAAGCGATTGTCGCAGGCGGGTTTGCGCGCCATGCAGACTTTCGATCTGCATACGGCGCGCCACGCACTGGATGATTGTCCCTGCCCGAATCACGGCACGGAGGAATGCGACTGCCAGATGGTGGTTTTGCTGGTCTATGGAAAGACGAGCGATGTCTCGACGCCGCTCGACACAAGCCCGGTCACGTTGATATTGCACGGCAATGACGGCCAGACATGGGTTTCGATTGCCGACAATCCAGGTCAACGAGCCGATGAAAGGCTGATCGCCGCTGCTATACGGGCGCTTTCACAGCAAGCACCTGTCCCCGTTTCCCAAAGTGAGTAGGCAAAATTGCCTCTCCCTGACCGCACCCTATTACCCTGGAAAGAACGAAGGAGGATTCGATTTCCGGTTAGTAAATAATCGGGTTGAACGGGCGTCAATAATATCGTTAACACCAAAATATTCAACAGGATCAGGATAAATCATGAACACAAAATCAAAACGACAGCAACTGCGGGAACGCCAGCGTAACCAGAAGTTTAGAACCTATTTTATCTGGGGCGCGATTGGAGTAGCCGTACTTTCGATCTTAGGGATCATTCTCCGGCAGGGTGCTCGACCCGAAGCGGGCGAGCCAATCCCTGTGATGACCACTACCCATATCGCGACTGACAGTGACCCTGGAACCTACAATTCCAATCCGCCAACCTCGGGTCCGCATTATGCGGAGGAAGCCAAGGTGGGGTTTCATGATAGTAATAATTACAAGTTCCCCGCCGGTTATCTCGTACACAATCTCGAACACGGTTACGTCATCTTCTGGTACAACTGCGACCTGCTCGATGAAACCGCCTGCGCGGAATTGAAATCGCAAATCAAATCGGTCATGGAAGAATTGGGCGGGGTAAAACTGATCGCCTATCCCTGGCCTTCGTTGGACGTGCCCCTGGCCATCACATCCTGGGGCCGCCTGCAAATATTTGAATCCTTCGACGCCGGACAGGCCAAAGCCTTTTACCGCGCCAACCTCAACAGCGCGCCGGAACCCAACGCGCCATAAAGGAATGCCATGACCACAGTCCCGACAGCCATCCTTCCAAAATCGAAGCCTTCCCTTTTCCAGTGGATCGGCTCTCACTGGCTTGAGGCCTTCCTCATCGTCTACGGCCTGTGGGTCTTCACGCCCTTCCTCGCACCCATCTTCATGCAAATCGGCTGGACGGGCGCGGGAAAGGCGATATACTTCGTTTATTCGTTTTTCTGCCACCAACTGCCGGAGCGTTCGTTCTTTTTGTTCGGCCAAAAGACGATGTATTCCCTGGGCGAGATCCAGGCCGCGTGGCAGGATACGATCAACCCGATCCTTCTTCGCAAGTTCATCGGCAACGAAGCGATGGGCTGGAAGATCGCCTGGTCCGACCGCATGGTTTCGTTTTACACCAGCATCTGGTTCTTCGGTGTGATCTGGTCGCCGCTTCGCCGCAGAGTCAAGCCGCTTGCGTGGTGGGGATTCGTTTTGCTCCTGCTCCCCATCGCATTGGATGGAAGCACGCACATGCTCAGCGACTTCGCTGGCATCGGACAGGGATTCCGTGATACAAATCACTGGCTTGCCCTGTTGACGAAGGACGCCTTCCCCGCGACGTTCTACGCGGGCGACGCGCTCGGCTCGTTCAACTCTTTCATGCGCCTCCTCTCTGGACTTTTGGCCGGTCTCGGGATCGTTTGGCTGGCCTTCCCGTATATTTTTCAAACACAAACCTACAATCAACAACTGGATGAATTAAGTTATGCCAAAGTCATCGAACAAATCAAAAGCCAAAATCCGCGTTCTCCTGGCGGATGACCACCACATCGTCCGCGCGGGGATTCGTCAACTGCTTGAAAGCGCGAAAGATTTGGAGGTCATTGCCGAAGCGGGGGATGGCGAAGAAGCCCAGTCGCTGATCCAAAAACACAAACCCGACGTGGCCGTGCTGGATATCCAGATGCCAAAGGCGAGTGGGATCGAAGTGACGCGCTGGGTGCGCGCGCACCTGCCCGAAGTGGGCGTGCTGATCCTCACCGCCTATGACGATGATCCCTATGTGATGGCTGTCTTGCAGGCGGGTGCAAATGGATATGTGTTGAAAACCGCGCAGGCCGACGAACTCATCCAGGCTGTGCGCGACGTGAATGAGGGCAAGTCCGCGCTCGACCCGAACATTACGCGCAAATTGATGTCGAATATTTTCAAACGGCCTGAGAAAAATGTCGTCGAGTCGCTCACTGACCGCGAACTCGATGTTCTGCGGCTCGCGGCAAAGGGATTCACTAACAAAGCCATCGGCGTGCAACTCGCCATCAGCGACCGCACCGTGCAGGGACATCTCGCGCACATCTTCGCCAAACTGCAAGCCACCAGCCGCACCGAGGCCGTCATGCGCGCCGTCTCGCTGGGATGGATTTCGCAAAACGCGGGGCAGATTGCGGAATGAAAAGACTTCGGAAGTCTCTCGAAAGACTCCCCGACCATAAAGACTCTAAAAAGACTTCCGAAGCCTGGCGGTTCCTTCCTGGCTGGCGCGGCCTTTCGCAACTTTTCGCGGTCACGATTCTGCCGCTCACGCTTTTGCTTCTGCTGATCGCTTTTGGCAGTGTTTACCTCCACGAACAGGATATGCGCTCCCTCGTCGGAAAGCGCGATGAGCGCGCCGTTCAGTCTGCCGCGGCCGCGCTCGAATCCAAGCTCCATCACCGCGTTGCGACGATTGCCCTGCTATCCGATTCGGACCAGAAAATTAATCTCACCACCGATCTGGCCGCCGATTTTGATGGCGGGCTGGCGTTTTTTAATTCGGACGGGAGGCCGCTCGAAGGCACGCCTCACGCGGGACTTTGGGGCTGGGTGGCGGACAACAGGCAGACTCTCCCGTTAGCCTCTCCCTCCGCCTCCCAGACCGTTTTCTCCTCCCCCTTCCTCGATCCCGACTCGAGCCGTTACTTCGTTGTCGTTTCGGCATATTCAGCCTCCCGCAAGGGAATCGTGGCTGGCACGTTTTCCCCTGCCTCCCTTGCGCGCGATATTCTCTCCGCCTCTTACCCTTCCGGCAGTCAGGGGACGGTGTATCTTTTGGATTCCTCGCGGCGTTTACTTTTCGTGAGCGGATCGCTCGCCCCCGACAGTTTACCTTCAGACCACCCAGGTGTGACCGAAGCCTTGAACGGTGAAAGCGGCGTGCTTTACGTTCAAATGAATGGAAGTGAACACGTCGTTGCCTACAGTCCCATCAAAACGACAGGCTGGGCGTTGATCACCGAAGAAGAATGGGAAAAAGTAGTCAGGCCTTCGTTGCAACTCACGCAGATGGCGCCGCTTGTCCTCGTCCCCGCCTTCATCCTCGCGCTGATCGCCTTGTGGTTCGGCGCGAAGCAGATCGTCCAGCCGTTGCAGAGACTGGAATCCAAGGCCGCCGCGCTGGCGTGGGGCGATTTCGACGCCATCAAAGAATCCGTCGGCGGCATTTCCGAGGTACAACACCTTCAAAATGAATTGGCCGTGATGTCGCGCAAGGTGCAGTCCGCGCAGGAAGGATTGCGCGATTACATCGGTGCGATCACATCCGCGCAGGAAGAGGAGCGAATGCGGCTCGCGCGTGAACTGCACGACGACACCATCCAGGCGGTCATCGCGCTCAAGCAACGCGTACAACTCGCGCAGAAATCCGTCAAAGACCAGGGCGGAAGGCAATCGCTCAAGGAACTGGAATCCCTCGCCGAACAAACGATTGAGAACCTGCGCCGTCTCACGCGCGCTCTGCGCCCGATCTATCTCGAAGACCTGGGATTGGTCACCGCGCTCGAAATGCTGGCGCGCGAGACCAGCCAGGCCAATCTCCTGGAAATTGATTTCCAGAAAACGGGACAGGAACGGCGCCTTTCTCACGAGGTGGAGCTGGCGCTTTACCGTATCGCGCAGGAGGCATTGAATAACGTTGTGCGCCACGCAAAGGCTGAACACGCCGGGCTTCAGATCCACTTTGCCGATAAAGAGACCAAACTGGAAATCAGCGACAACGGTATCGGCTTTCAAATGCCGAATAGCCCCACAGACTTTGCCCCGAGCGGGCATTTCGGCCTGCTGGGAATCCGCGAGCGCGCGGACTTGATCGGCGCGCGCTTGGAAGCGGAATCCGCTTTGGGAAAGGGGACCCGGCTGAGGGTTCGATTATGAGGCGCTAAACGTCATAGGCCATTTTGCCTACCCAACTTTCCGCCATCCTGCGCTCATACAGTGGCGGGATTTTGCTTATCATGTATCCATCCCTTTTTAGACAGGCAGGCTCATGACATCCGAAACCACAGTGTCGGTCGTTCCTTCTCAAACTGAACGGTTGAAAATATCTTTGCACGCCCTCCTGTTTGTGCTTGGATTCTCGCTGGTCTTTATCGTCGGCTGGGGCGGTTCGGCAACTTTGGTCGGGCAAGTCTTTGGAGCCTATAAGCGAGTCATCGCCCAGATCGGCGGCGTGATCGTGATCTTGTTTGGACTGGCGACTCTGGATGTGATCCGACTGCCCTGGTTTTACATGGACACCCGCGCCCAATATACGGGTCAACGCGGGACCTATGGCGGGTCGGCACTGATGGGCGTTTTCTTCGCCGCAGGCTGGAGTCCGTGCATCGGCGCGACGCTCGGCGCGATCCTGACGATGGGATTCAGCCAGCAGACGGTCGGCCAGGCAATGTGGCTGGCTTCGGGCTATTCGCTTGGACTGGGGATCCCGTTCCTTGCAATGGCGCTGGGACTGGAACGCGCTTCAGGCTGGGTCAAGCGCATGAGACCGTATCAGAAATATTTCAAGATCGCCAGCGGCGTGTTTATCATCGTCATTGGCGTGTTGTTGCTCACGAACACGATGAGCCTGATCGCGATCTGGGCTTTCAAAAACGGACTTTATATAGAGAAGTTTGCACTCTTCGCCGCCGCGCCGACGTATCTCACGGCGATCCTTGCGGGTTTGCTCTCGTTCCTTTCACCGTGCGTGCTTCCGCTTGTGCCAGCGTACCTGGGTTATTTGAGCGGACACACTTTCCAAAGGTCATAAACAATGAAAAAGCTTATTCTCTTTATACTGGTTATCGTTGTGCTGGCGGGTTGTCAATCCAAACCTGTGACAGGGGAAACTGTATCAGCAACTGGAGGCTCCTACAAAAACGTCACCCCCGATGAATTGAATGCGATGTTGAAGAACAAGGATTTTGTGTTCGTCAACGTTCACATCCCATTCGCAGGGAATATCGCTGACACAGATTTATCCATTGCCTATGATCAAATCACCGATCCCGCCAATCTTGCACAACTGCCCGCGGATAAAAACGCGAAGATCGTTCTGTATTGCCGCAGTGGACGCATGAGCGCGATCGCCGCGGAAGAACTGGTAAAACTGGGTTACACCAACATCTGGTATCTCGCGGGCGGCATGGCGGAATGGGAACAGGCTGGATACCAACTCGAAAAATAAGGAGAAACAAACTTGGTCAAAGACCCCGTTTGCGGCATGGCGGTAAATCCGCAAAACGCCGCGGCAAGCATAAAATACAAAGGCCAAACCTATTACTTTTGCTCTGCGCTGTGCACAATCATGTTCGAGCGCGAGCCTGAGAAATATGTCAACGCCGGGCAAGCAATGAAGCCCGAATAGAGCATTCCTATTGGATTACACAATGAAGGAGAAACTGTGACAGAACAACCGGAACAAGATGAAGAAACAATCGCAGACAGCGAGGTTCTTTCAGTAAACAAACGGATCAGGCAAATTGCATGGATAGGCATTGCCATCATCGTTACATTCCTGGTTGGACTAGGAAGCGGCTATCTAAAATGGGGACAGGATGAAACGGCTCAAGCAAAACAGCAGAAAGAACTGACCCAACTCTACGAACAGGTCAACCCGAAAGACGGCTATGCCCTGCCCGTTTCCTATGGAGACCTTGGTCCGCAATTGATCGAGGCGGGCGTCATTGATTATGATGCCTTCATGAAGGTAATGACGGCTGGCGGTGATGCCCTTAGCAATCGCCAAATGGATATTCTAAAGAAGGGCAGTGATGACAAAATCGTTATCACTGCGGAGAATGCCCACTTCCTGCTCAACTTTTTCTGGGCGGTCGGGCTGGCAAACAGGAATTCGATCCTCACCGAAGGGCCGATGGTTCAATACAGCGGCGGGCAGATCGAGGGCTTCGCCTCCACTGGTGGATGGACTCTCGCCACAAAGCCGATCACCGAACTATACGCCAGCATGGAGTTGATCCGGCTCACGCCCGAACAACAGGCGCGTGTGGAAGAAGTGGCCTCGGCAGTCTATCGTCCGTGTTGCAACAACTACACCATCTTCCCCGACTGCAACCATGGCATGGCCATGCTCGGCCTGCTCGAATTGATGGCTTCGCAGGACGCCAGCGTGGATGAGATGTTTAATGCCGCCAAATACGTCAACGCCTACTGGTTTCCACAACAGACGCTTGAGACAGCGGTTTATCTCAAGGTAAACCAGAATATTGATTTCGCTGACGCGGATGCGCGACGCGTAGTGGGCAAGGATTTATCATCCGCCTCTGGCGCCAGCATGGTACACCAATCGCTTCAATCCAGCGGACAGTTGAAGCAGACTCCAAATCAGGGTGGCAGTTGCGCCAATTGATTTCGTAATCAGAGATACGCAAAATCGCTTACATGTTTTCAAGTAATATGGCTCTCGTTGAAGAAGTCAATTACTGTGATAATAATATCCAACAAAAGGAGATACCCATGGCAGCTACAGTACATGATCCCGTCTGCGGCATGGACATTGCCCCCGCAACCGCCGCTGGCACATCCGAGTATAAGGGTCAAACCTATTACTTCTGTTCGCTCGGTTGCAAGAAGGCTTTCGACCAGGAACCCGAGAAATATCTTGGCAAAGCCGACGAACACGCACATCATCACTAACCTTCCACTCAAATGACCTGTCCGCCGACAGGTCATTTTTAGGCCAGTCCTGGTGCCACCGTTCTAACCGTCATTGCGAGCGTTCTTCCCTGGCACCGCCCGCCAGGGCAGGTGTGCGAAGCAATCCCCTCACCTGCGCGGAGATTGCTTCGTCGGGAAGAACGCCCTCCTCGTAATGACGGTCGTCAAATAAAATTCTTCAACCTCTCTTTGTTGTGGCTTTACACAATCTTTACCTGCGTCTGATATTCTGAGATCATTGAGAAAGGAGCAAAGCATGTTTCTCATGTGGATCGTTCCCTTATTACTGATTGGATTGGTGGCCTATGCCATTTCTGGCAATAATCTTGTCAATGTTTTGAAACCCATCACCAGCCGCGCCTGCCCGCGTTGCAATCAATCAGCGCAGAATGACTGGCAAGTTTGTCCGCACTGCGGGCAAACTTTATAGGAGGCTGCCATGTGCGGTTGCATGTTGATGCACGCGACGATGAATCATGAAGGGCATCAGCCCACCCCGCAATCTGGAAGCGTGCCTGTCGTTACCGCGCTCGAGCGACAGTGCGCGCATTGCGGATTTCCTCTGCAGCAAGGATATGCTTTCTGTCCTAGTTGCGGCATGAGCCTGCGGGCGGCGGATTGTTCCGCCTATGGTCAAAAGGTTGACCCCACTTGGAAAACCTGCGCGTATTGTGGGTCGCCCCTCGGCGAGGCGCAGAAATATGAGGCGCACCATTAAGTGCCTCTGCGCCGTTGAATTAAATAGAAAGGACAACTTGAAATGAAAAAGATAAATTGGTTGGTTATTGCGATTATCGGCATCCTCGCCCTTCTCTTCCTATTTGGAGGAGGCATGATGAGGAGTTGGGGCTATGGTGGCTGGGGTATGATGGGCGGACCTGGCATGATGGGTTGGGGATACTCTCCCTTCGGCTGGATCGGTATGGCGTTCATGTGGCTGATCCCTGTGGGTCTTATTGCGTTGACTGTGTTTGGCATTGCATGGCTCGTACGAAATGTCAGCAACTCCACTCCACCCTCTGCCCAGACACCGTGTCCCAATTGCGCGAAGGGTGTGCAAACGGACTGGCAGAATTGTCCCTACTGCGGCACGGCATTGAAATAAAAAAATTAATATGTTCACTCTTACAGATGTCCTATTGAAAAATAGACCATCTTGTTTATTCCAATAGGCAATTATGCCTATTGGAGCTTCCCCCAAGTGGCGGAGGTCAACACTCCCCAGCTGATGGATGCGGCTGGGGAGTGTTTGTTGTACGATTAGTTGATAACTTGTGTCTATTTAGCGTAATGACTTATAAACTGACCGCGCTGCGGTCAGACTTTATCAATAAAAGGAAAAACAAAATGCAAAAAGTTAACTGGTTGGTCGTTGGAATAATCGGTATCGTCGCTCTTCTGCTTTTGTTTGGAGGAGGTATGATGATGGGCGGTTGGGGCTATCATGGATGGAGCATGATGGGCGGACCTGGCGGCATGATGAATAATTGGGGATACGCTCCGTCTCCCCTTAGTTGGATCGGGATGTTCTTCATGTGGCTGATCCCAGTCGGACTCATTGTTCTGGCAGTTTTTGGCATTGTCTGGCTTGTGCGGAACGTCGGTAACTCCAAGCCGCCAACTTCTTAGAACCAGGAAATTAAAATGATCTCTAAGGGCTTATTGGCCGTCATCGTTACTCTGCTGCTCGCGGCTTGTGTGTCGCAGCCGCAGCAAAGCGGCACTGCATGGGGTGTGGGAGCGTTTGACTCCAACGGTGAACGCATCTACTTCACCGCCACAAGTGAAAGGGACACAAATATTACTTACACGGGCGGACCACCCTCGGGCATGATGATGGGTAGCGGCTACCTGACCTGTGCCTCCTGTCATGGCCCCGATAGGCGTGGCGGTGTACATACCATGATGGGAATGCAGACAATGAGCGCACCCGACATTCGCTGGGAAGTGCTGGCTGGTGAGATGGAAGGTGAACATGGTGGTGAGAGCGAAGAGGGACATGGCAGCGGTGAATACAACCTTGAAACCTTTCGCCTTGCTGTCGTG
>Ga0100392_1002073_pt1 | contig 18584 bp, 23 predicted proteins | sample CryGeymeta201516_FD_81548 | JGI IMG/M metagenome (GOLD analysis project Ga0100392, IMG submission 81548) | Groundwater microbial communities from Crystal Geyser aquifers in Utah, USA - Crystal Geyser metaG 2015-16 | ecosystem: Environmental > Aquatic > Deep subsurface > Groundwater | place: USA... | reverse complement strand
GATTTTTAAGCCTTCAATTTCACTCCGATTTTTCAATGAGCAATCGGGCTAATTAGAGTCCGATTATTGATTGGATAACACTAAATTTTGATTAAATTATACAATCTTGATAGAATGCTATCAACTATGAAGAATCAGGATAATTTATCTTATAAAACGAAAAAGCCAGACGTCTCTTCTTGGCAGGAATTAACTATTGTGCCTGTAATGAAAGATGGTGAATCAGGAAAACCACAAGGATCACCTGGTAAATACGATATTGTTTTTACTTTCGGGAATCCAGGTAAATTGTTTGTAAATAATAGCGTTAATCCTGTTCAATCAACCGATGGAGAAACTAAAATAAAAGCACGATATCCTAATAGCGATCCTAAAACTACAATAAATCATTTAGTAATTGATATTAAGACTGAAAATCAAGAAAGCCTTAAATACAAGATAAGACTAAATAAAGATGGAAACATCGGTAATGTAATAGTGGAAGATGTTGTTGCGGATAGTTTTAGAAATGTATTTGTTAAAGCTTATAAGTATCTCGCACCATTATTAAGTTTGTTAACCTATAATTCAGATACTCCAATTTTCATCAAAAAGGTTGATATTACTGAAAAAAGAACACAAATATTACGATATATTTTTTTATCAGAAGAAAATGAAAAACCCTTAAACATTGAAAAAAACCCTCAATTAACAGAAGAGCAAAGGGGTCTATTGACATTATATAGAGAGGCTTTAAATTCCATAACTTCTCCTTTTTATCAACTTTTTTGTTTTTACCGAATAATTGAAGGGGTTTATGCAATAAGAGGAAAAATCGCTTCTAAAGGTCAAAAAGTAACAAGACCTGAAGAAAAATTGCCAATTGATTCTGATTTTATACATAAAGGGAAAAAGTTTTCTGAAATTAGGAGAATAGTTGAAGTTGAATTTAGAGATGCTTTAGCACACTTTAGTATTGAAGAAAAAGGAATACTTTCAAGATCACCTGATAATTTAACTGATTGGTATGAATGTTTAGTAATTTTGTCAGAACTAAGATACATAGCTAAACAACTTATAAGTAATGAATTAAAATGAATATAGATTTTTGGAGTGCTCTAAGTGGTTTTATTGGCACTGTAATGCTATTTTTCTTTGGGTTACCTCCAAGATTAAATCCCGAAGGTCATATAAATCTTATTCTTGAACAATCAAATAATGAAGAAAAAGAAAAGTATAAAATGTATGACAAATTGAGTTATTTTGCACTTGGATTGATCGCTTCAAGTTTTCTTTTGCAAATAATTAAAATTTTGTTTAACGTTAAATAAAAAGTTTTGCTTCTAATATGTTCCAACGTATTCAACCAGTCGGAGCCAATTTATTCTTAATATAACCTCTTGACAAATCGTATCAAAATGATACGATAAAGTATATGAATGATACGATTCTAATTCCAAGACAAAGATATATTTTTAACTTAATTAATCAATCTGAGGGTTTATTGCGTGAAGAAATTCAGAAGAGGATTCAATCTCTTTATCCAATATCTCGAGTAACTTTAATCAGAGACTTAAACATTTTATTAAAAAATAAATTAATAAAGTCTCAAGGTCAAGCAAGATCGACAAAATACTTCTCAAAAGTAATAAATCCGCTTCTTCGTAAATTTGACGTTGAAAGATATTTTGTTGATGATTCTGATAATCGAAATCATGCAAAAAAAACTTTTGATTTTAAAATATTTGAAAATCTTCGTAACCTATTTTCTCAAATGGAAATAGAGATGTTAAATAAAATTAGTCATAGTTTTCAAAAAGAAACAACTAAATTAAGTCCCGATATTTTAAAACGGGAATTGGAAAGATTTGTAATTGAGCTTGCCTGGAAATCTTCAAAAATTGAAGGAAATACATATTCACTTCTTGAGACAGAATCTTTGATTAAAGAACAAAAGACAGCATTTGGTAAAACCAAAGAAGAGGCAATAATGATTCTCGATCACAAGTCTGCTTTTGATATGATATTGGTAAATAAGAATGATTTCAAAACTATTTCTGTTTCAAAAGTAAATCAACTTCACAACATATTAGTAAAAGACTTGGATATTACAACAGGTGTAAGAAAACAAGCAGTTGGAATTACCGGCACAACTTATCAACCCCTTGATAATGAACATCAAATAAAAGAAGCTTATGAAAAAATAGTTGTCATTATAAACAAGAATGAAAATATTTTCGAAAAATCTTTAATTGCTCATTTTATGATTTCATATATTCAGCCATATAGTGACGGAAATAAAAGAACCGCAAGAATGCTAACAAATGCAATTTTTTTAGCTGATGATTTGTATCCATTATCTTATCGAAGTGTCAACGAAGACGAATTCAAAAAAGCCTTAATTTTATTTTATGAACAAGGAAGTATCTATGAAATAAAGAAACTTTTTATTGAACAGCTGAAATTTGCAAACGAAACGTATTTTAGATAAAACAAGCTCTTACTCTCTCAATCTCTTCTCTTATCTGTTGTACTAATTGAAAATCCTCGAAGATCCTGATAATATAGCTTAATTGCGTGGTTCTATTAAGATTACGCTTCTCGAGCACTTCGCTGCGTTCAGTGTAAACCAGTTGGCATTTTGATATACCTAAAATCCTGAGGCGTGAAGCTATTCTACTTCGGGGTGGTAAATACACAGAACGATAGAACCTTAAGATTTTGATTGCCAATAAAAATAAAGTTTAGTAGAATAAATTAATGAAGAAGCGAGTACTTTTTGGATGGATTTTTATTTTTTTTTGTTTTCTTCAACTTGCTTAGCTGAACAAGTAGTTGTCAATTCCGAACAACAAGGATCTTCTAACCAACAATCATTCGGTCCAAAACTGGAGTCAGGATCGGTCAATCCAATGCGCGGTGGACCTGGGCTTTATACCTTCCAGACTGTTTTAATTAATCCTCAAGAACAGGAGTCTGACTATGTCAAAATTTTTATCCAAAAAGGTGACGGTAAATCCAAGTTCCAGGGATTTTTGATGACAAAAGGAACGGTGAGTCCACGAGGAACTGCATATGAATATTCAAAACTGTTTACGGAAAAAGACGAAGGTACGTACGAATTTTATTTTGAAGCAAAATTCGGTAATAAAACAATCTACGGACCATCCTATGGCGGAGAAAACTGCCAACCCGGCATGTGCGCTGCTTGTTGCGGTGGTTGGGGAGGTCCAAAAATTATCTCGGCAAAACTGATAGAAGAAAATAAAATTTATCTTTTTTAAAAAGACAAAGATGAACTAATTTGGTCTTATAATGTAGGAAAAAATTGGGTGACGTCAACAGCTTTTTCTTTCGATGACAAAAATTTTGCCGGCGCTGACAATAATCAAAATATATATTTTTTTGGTATTACTTCTAATAACCCAAAATGGATTTTTACTGGCAACACCAAAGAAACTGGCAATCTGGGAGCTGACAAAGGATTGGTGGCTTTTGCCAGAAATGGCTATCTAGCAGCTAGTCTTAAAGGCATTGTTTATCTTTTTAAAACTAACAGCAACAAACCCATCTGGAGTCACCCAACAGGAATGGTTTTGAACGGTCTGGTTATTTCTGAAGACGGTAAATATATCGCGGCTGCCGGACGAGACACTAATGTGTATCTCTGGAAAACAGATAGCAGTACGCCTCTTTGGTCGCATAAGATTGAAGCTAAAGGAGGGCTTTTGGGAGGAAGTGTTATCATCAGCTTAGCTATGAGTCCGGATGGAAAACATTTTGTCGCTGGGACTAGTTGTCCAGACAGAAGCGTCCATGTTTTTAGCCCCTTACAGCCTGATGAAATTTTTCAAGCTAAAGCAGGTTTAAATTTTCCTGTAGGAACCGTAAGTATTTCAGATGATGGACAGTATTTTCTTGCAGGCGGAGGCGGTGATCCTGAAGATCCTTACACCGCCATGTTATATAAAATGGGGACAAATGAACCAGTGTGGCGTTTTGACTTCAGCCGCAATCCAGTCAGCGTAGTAGCTATTTCCTCAGATGCCAAATCCTGCGTTATTGGCAGCAATATGGATGGGCTGATATTCAATGATTGTTCCAGCAAAAATCCAATTTGGAAACTGGAAGGTGCCGGTCACATCTCGGCGATTGCTCTTTCCAAAGACGGTAGTTTAATTGCCAGCGGTAGTCTTACTAATCACGTTTTTTTGTTACCCATCGATGGCTCAAAAATTATCAGGGATTGGAAGATTAATAATAAAATTGAATCTTTGGATATGTCATCAAAGGGTGACTATGTTGCCGTTGGAACGGGGTTGAATAGATTTTTTATAGGGGGCGCAGTGGGCGAAAATACTTCTGGAGCTGGAGGAGATGAGATAAAAGAACAAAAGGCAAAAATAGTTAAAGCCGGATCGATACAAAACAATATAAGCCCATCGACACCTACCAGTCAAAATAATAATTCAACACAACTAATAAATATTTTGTTTTTTTTATTCTTCTTACTTTCTTGTTTAATATTTGGCGGATATATTTTGGTTATAAAACTCAATCTTCTAAAGAGAAATAATTCTGAAAAATTAAAGTTAAATAAAAAAATACTGATTACATTATCAGCGTTATTGGTTTTATTTTTTATAATCAACATTTATTTTGTTCTATCAAATAATTCTCAATCAAGAAAAAATCTACCATCTCGTTCTACCAAACAAAAAATATATAACAACAAGCAAGCCACTCCTTCACAAACAGTGAAAATGAATTCTCAAGGCACATATCAAAAAGGAGAAAGCGGCACATGCGGAAACAATGTTTGTGAAGGGGCAAAAGGGGAAAACAAACAAACTTGCGCCAAAGATTGCTCAGGACAACAAAGTAAATAGATTTAATTTCCAACTTGAAAACTTTTTAGGATTTTGTTGATGCGGATTACTGTAGGGAACGGAATATTGCCATTACTGTTGTCCCTGACCATACTGTAGAGGCAGTTGCTGAACACATAGTGCTATTACTTTTAGGTTGTGCCAGGAAAATATTTGTCAATGGATGGAAGTCTCAGAAGCGGATGTATAAATGGGAATTAGGCAGTGAACTGGCAGGCAAAACTCTGGGAATTGTTGGTGTTGATGCCGTTGCCGAAAGAATAGTAAGACTTATCAAACCATTTGGCGTGAGGATATTTATCTGCAATGAACTACCGATAAGGCTTGAGGGAGCAGAAAGAAAGTCACTCGGAGAGGTGCTTTGTCATTCCGATATGCTGGTTATCAACCTTCCTGTACCGGATAAAAAATTCTTATCAAAAGAGAGAATAAACTGCATAAAGCAGGGAGCGGTGGTCATCAATTTAACAGAACAAGCAACAATTGACGAAAACATAATGTCCGAAGCCTTAAAAAGCGGAAGAATTGACCAATATGTTTTTGAGACAAGCAGAATCAAGCCGTCACCGCTTGATAATGTTGAACAAGCTGTCGCTTTTAAGCCAATCAGCAAGCACACAAAGGAGTCGTTAAGAAGAAGCAAAGAGTCGTGGGTGATAAATATCGCCAATATGGCAGGAGTAAGTACAAGCTAAAACTATTAAGATAGGACTCGTAAAATTGGCCTGATTTTAGTAAAATTACCCCATGACAACAAATTTTTATAACAAAGTAGCTAAAAAATTCGGTGATTATCATACCGACGCCAAATATACCAAGGAATATCCAAGCGGAGACCCAGAAGAAGTCTTTAAAGAAAAACTTCTAGAATTAGGCGATAAAAACAAGATAGTTTTGGACGTTGGTTGTGCCGATGGTCGTTTTACGCTTTCTATCACTCCCCATTTTCAAAAAATAACAGCGATTGATTTATCTACGGGCATGCTTGATGCCGCGAGAAAATTACATAAGGAAAAGGGGGTAGAAAATGTGAGTTTTGAAGAACAAAACGCAAGTAAGACGACCTATGCTGATGATTCTTTTGATTTAGTTTATAGCCGTCGTGGTCCAACACCCTTTTCCGAGTTCTATCGACTATTAAAATCTGACGGTCATTTTGTTGGTATAAATATTGGTGAAAAAGACTGTCAAGATATTAAAGAAATATTTGGCCGTGGTCAAGGGTTTGGGCAATGGAATGCTTCAAGACTAGAAAAGGATAAACAAGAACTTAAAAATGCAGGTTTTGAAGTTGTCTATGCTCAAGACTATTTCTGTGACGAATACTATGCTTCTTATGAAGATTTAGACCTATTTTTACAAGGAGTGCCTATTTTTGAAGATTTTGACTCTGAAAAAGATAAGAAGTTTTTAGAAGAATATGTGGCAAAGTTTAAGACAGAAAAAGGCATTAGATTCCCAAGACATAGAGTAGTTATTGTTGCAAAGAAGGTTTAACCTTTTCTATTTCTTCTCTGATTTGAGCTATCCTTCGACTTCGCTCAGGACTATAGCAAGCCTAAAGTCAGAGAAAGCCTTGATAATATGTGATAAACTCGTGGTTATATTAAAGCTACGCTTCTCGAGCAAATATCTTATAATATTGATTTTTCAAGAACTTATTAGTATAATGCTCCAATATGGCTCAACGAGAAAAGTTTTTAGGGTCTCTTAAGCCCAAAGATTTTCTTACCCCCCCTGAAGGATTTGTTCCTGGTTTAAAACATATTTATGTTGTTGCTGGTTCTGGAACTAGTGATATTGGTAAAGGTTGGTTAGCTTCTTCAGTTGGTAGTTTAGTAAAAAACCCCTAATCATTAAAATAGACCCCATGTCAAACCAGACTTTTCCAAAAGATGTGGGTATGGTATTAGACGGAGTTCAAGTTACTGATGATTTTGCTTCTTATAGATATTTTGGATTAGATATTTCTCCTGAACAAAATTTAGTCATGGGCAACATGTGGAGGCAATTTTTGAATGCAACGAGAATTCCTCCTTTAATTGATGAAAGTCATGAGAAGAAACTAACTCAAACTGATTTTTCAGAATTTTTATCCCAAAAAATAATTAAATTAACGAAAAAGTATAAACCAGAAAATGTTATTATCGAAATAGGCGGAATACCTAGTGATTTAGAACATAGCCCTTTACCAGCAGCCTTAAGACTTTTAAGTATTCATTCTTCAATCGTTCCCGAACTTATTATGCTTTCATATTTTGAACATACTAATGTTGGTAATCAAAATAGATTAAAAGCGCAAATTGTAAAAGAAGGAATAAGAAATATTACAGAAAAGTATGTTGGATTACCTCTTAAAGCTGTTTTTGTTAGAAGAAAATATATTCCTCAAGAAATACCAAATGAAAGACTGAAAGAAGAGTTGACAAGAGTAGCTTATGAAACTCAAGTTGAACCGAGTAAATTTGTATTTCTAGATAATGTAGAAAATCTTAATGAAGAGAGAATTATTGTTGAACAAAGTGGGATCTTTAATGAAGAAGAAAAACAACCAATGGTCAGCGCTTGTCTTCTTGGAGTTCCTTGTAGATTTAATGGCGCTTTAAAACCTATTGGTAGAAACTTAAACGTTCTACTTCCAGGTGGACAAGCCCTTTTATTATGCCCTGAAGTATTAGTTGGATTACCGATTCCTCGAGGACCTTATGAAATAGTTGGAGGAATAGGAGAAGATGTTCTGAATGGAACAGCAAAAGTAATAGACAAAGACGGTCAAGACGTAACAAAACAATTTATTCAAGGTGCTATCTCTACTTTAAAGGCATGTTTAACAAATGGAGTGACTAAAGCAATATTAAGAGAAAAAAGTCCGTCTTGTGCAGTCTGCAGGTTAGAAAAATTAGATGAAACCCCAGTTAGTGGTAATGGAGTTACAACTGCCCTTCTTCAAAGATGGGGTTTTGAATGTATTTCTTCAGATAAAATTTAATTTAAAACTATCTAAACCATTGTTTGGAAAAGTCCCTTAAAGTGAACCTGTTTATAAATAAGGCTAAATTCTTGTATAATCTTAGTTATATTAATCTTGGGTCTAGGGAGCAAACTATATTTTAGTATGATAAAGTTATGCGTTGGATTACCTACAAAAATGCAGTAGTAGCTACCTGTCTGTTTTTTAGTTTAGCTTTTCCCCTGCTCTCCCTTTTGCGTTATCAACATTTTATGATGGGCTCATATGATCTGGCCATTTTTGATCAAGCGATCTGGCATTATGGTCGGTTTGAGCCACCGATAAGCACCGTACGTAATATGAATATTTTGGGTGACCATTTTAGTCCAGCCTTGATACTTCTTAGTCCGTTTCGCTTACTTTGGCCCGATGCCCGAATCTTACTTATACTTCAAGCGGTGATTGTCTCTTTTAGCGTTTATTTCATTTTTCAAGTGCTAGAAAAAAAATTACAAAATTCTCTGGCGGCCTACTCTCTATCACTGACTTTTTATCTATTCTTGGGTCTGCAATATGCCTTAGATTATGATTTTCATTTAGTGTCCTTGTCCGTTTTACCGCTTTCATTGTTGCTATTCGGTTTATTTAACGAAGACTCACGCGCATATTGGGGCGGTATGTTACTGGTATTTTTACTTAAGGAAGATTTGGCAATCATTATTTTTTTTGTAGGTATTTATTAATTGGTAATACGTAAAAAAATCAAGTTGGGGCTAATTACTTTATTGATCGCAGCAGGTTTCTTTTACCTGGAAAGCACCTATCTAATGCCGTGGTTTCAGGATAATCCCGCAGTAGTAAAAAATCACATTGATTTTTATGCACTTGGTAACAATAAGGGAACTATGCTGATAACTGGGATTACCAAACCGTGGATAGTGCTCCAAACAATGGTCGATGCTCCGGAAAAAATCTACACCTTAATCCAAACTCATCTTCCTTTTGGCTTTCTACCGTTATTTTCTCCTTTCTATTTACTAACCGCTTTACCGATTTGGTTAGAACGACTCTTAAGCGCAACTCAAGCGCGTTGGCTTTTCGAACAGTACTACGGAATATTGCTGACGCCATTTTTAGTGATCGCTACCGGTCAAACTCTCAAAGCACTAAGTAAAAGGGTTACTTTCAAAATATGGCAGCTACCTTCAATTATTTGGATGACACTGGTAATATTTTTTCTGTCTTTAACAGTTGCGGTGATTAAACATGCTCCCATTACCAGGCTTATTCACTCTACGTATTATCACATAAGTACGGTTGAAGCTTCAATGAACCAGGCTGTTTCATTAATACCTCCTTTAAGTTCAGTATCAGCCCAACAGCCGTTTGTGTCACATTTGAGTGGCAGATCTGAGATTTATTGGTTCCCGGAACATATTAATGAGGTTAAATATGTGCTGGTTGTAAATAGCCGGCCAGCCACACCACTTAATGATACTGAAAGAGGTGCTTATATTACTGTTTTATTAAAAGATAAGACAAAAGTCCTGGTTTATGAGAATAACGGTGTGTATCTTTTTCGAAACAGTCAAAAGAAATAGTTGTTATAGAGTTGATTAAATCAAACAGATTCTAACTTCCTCAACGATGGGGAGCTCGTTTGTAGTTAATATAATTCTTTTACCAGATCAGTTTTTCGTGGCCGGGGATCAAGTTCGCGGTCGATAACTTGTTTAGAAACGTTTTTGTAGTCACCAATTCTTCCCATGGCAATGATTATGTAGGGTTCGAAATTTTTTTCTAACTTGAAAAACCCTTTTGCCTTTTGTTTGTCGAAAAGAGCCATTTGTCTAGAATAATAGCCTAAAGATTGGGCTTGGATGATAAGGGAAAGTACAGCCGCCCCAAGATCATAAAAAGCGTAGATATTTTTTCCTTCAACGTTAGTAGTAATTACACAGGCAAGGATCAAAAGCGGGGCGGTTTTAGCCCAAGACTGATTGTATTTGTCAAGAGTAGAAAAAAGTTTATTGAAAACATCAGTTCCTTTTTTGGCAAAATAAAAATACCAAGGTTGATAATTGTGTGCCGAAGGTGCCCAACGGGCGGCCTCGAAAATAATATTAATATCCTTTATTGGGATTATTTCATCAGAATAATGTCGGGGGCTCCAACGCTTGGTTATTTCACTGATGACCTTATATCTTGGTCGGGGTTGGTGAATTTTGAGAACTTCATCAATGATTGAGACCATAATATAATTTATTATATAGATTTAATCTTCAATTAATGCTATAATGTAATAGATCTAAGAAATTGTTGACTTCCTTTATTTAGACAACTTCTTATTTTTACACACATATGACCAATAAAATATATGTTGGTAACATTTCTGAGCTGACTACAGACAGCGACCTATTCAGCCTTTTTTCAAAATCAGGACAGGTGATGACGGCAAAAATCAGCGTTGGTATAGATATGAAAAATACCGGACACGGATATGTCACTATGAACAACGATAAGGATATGGAAAAGGCAATCTTAAAATGTAACAATTCCCTTTTAAAAGGAAATAGGATTAGAGTCATTGAGGCGCACTTTATAGACAAAGACAGAGATTATCTATCAAAACAAAACAGATTTAGAACATATCGGAGATTTTAAACTTACCTTTAATATGAACACAGTCAGTAATAATCCGTGTCCGCGCTGCGGAAAGCAACGAATATTTGTCAAGACGTGGAGAGAAAAAATAGGCTATTCTGTAGTTACAACTACAGAGACAGCCTGTCCTGATAAAGAATGCCAAAAAATGGTCGTTAAAGGCAATAAAAATCAAAAAGACAAATACGACGCCGCTCAATTAAGAAGAAAACAGGGCTTCGGCCATCATAAAAAATCCTAAAAGGGCAGGGTTAAAGGAATATTTTGCGTCTTTCCTTTCTCTAAATATTTTTTCCAGCTGACCGATACCTCTATTTTACCTCTTTCATTAAGAAAGTAAACTTTGCTGTTTGTCACCCCATAATCAAATAATTCTTTAGTCAATGAAACATCATCCAGGCAGTATTTCTTCAACTCGTCAATTTTTCCTTCTTTATAAAGATCAATTGCATGTAATCCATGACCTGACTTTTTTTTCCCCAAAGTAGCAAAAATAAATTCATTAAGGGCTAATCGTCGGCCAATTTTTCCCCTAAGATCATCTAAGATGTCAAAAACGGCAAAAGAGGATGTTTTTCCTGGATAGTATCCCTGTAATACTTCCATGTCAAAACTCCTAATGTTATATCCGATTACATAAGAGGCCGACTCAAGGATGGGAAATAATTTATTCAGTTCTTTTTCCTCAAACACCTGGTTATGAGAATCTTTATAATCGTAGATCGCCGCAACGGAGACTTCTAATTTTTTAGGGTCGTCATAGTCGCGAAAACTGTATTTGGTTTCAAGGTCAAGGACAACCGGAAATTTTTTCATACTAATTAAATTTTTTATTTCTAATTTCCTTAAAAATTTCTACCTCAAGAAAACGCTGCGGACGGGGAGTTTTTTCCCACTGCAGGTTAATTTTATTTAAGTCCTGGTAATATTTTTCATATATGTCGTTGAATATTCTCATAAATAAATCCTTGTTTTTAGATGACAATCGATAAAATTCTTTTTGGAAAAACTCTTCGAGTTTGCCCAAACTCCACAGCGTCTCGACAAATTTTTCATTATTAAGGTTAACCTCTGATAGATCTCCTTGAATCGGCCTGACTTTAAACTTCATCATTTTAATTTCTTCATGCATTTTTTCCGTCGAGGGTTTTTTATTTAAGGACTTCTGGAAGCTGTTGATCATTTCCAAAACATCCTTGGCAGGTTTGCTTCTCATAGGTTATAATTATTATATGTTGAGACAAAAATTACAAGACGATCAACTAATCGCCCTTAAAGCTGGTGACAAAGACAAACTTTCTGTACTCCGTTTTATTATAGCGCAAATACAAAACAAGGAAATCGATAAAAAATCTGAACTAAACGACGAGGAGACGCTCAGCGTCTTAAAAAAAACCGCAAAAGAACTCAAAGAATCGATCGACGCTTTTACAAAAGGCAATCGCACCGATTTAGTCGAAGATAATAAAAAACAATTAACAATCGTCTCCCAATATTTACCTGCAGAAATCAGCGACGAGGAACTAAAAAAAGAGGTTGAAAAAATCATCTCTGACAATAAATCTGTCTACGACCAAAACTCCAAAGCCATCATTGGTATCTGTATGAAACAGCTGAAATCAAAGGCTGATCCGTCAAGAATTATGCAGGTTTTGAGATCCTTCGACTCCCCCGCTACGCGGGGTCGCTCAGGATGACAGAGAGGGAAATATGGTAATTCTTAAAAAAATCTTTTTTGTTTTGTTGATTATCTTTCTTTTTTCCTCTCTTTTCCCTAATCTTATTAATTATCAAAGCAAGCTTTCTTTTTACCAACAGACTAAGGACGATTATGAAAAAGAAAAGAAAAAACAGATAGAGCTGAAAACTGAAATCGTCAAGAAAAAAAGCGTCGACGAAGTGGAAAAGACGATTAGAAACAAGCTGAATCTTTTGAAAGAAAACGAAGTCGCTCTCATCATCCCCCCGCCTTCTCTATCTCCTCAGGCGACCCCGACTCCGCTTCTTTTCAACTGGCAGCAGTGGTGGAGAGTGTTTTTTAAGTAAATTTTGTGCCTGGACACCCTTAGGGTGTACAAATTAAGATTCCTCGACTTCGTTCGGAATGACAGCAATAAAGTTCAATGGTATAATTAGTGTGTTCTTTTATATTACGGGGTAGTGTACGGCCGCACAGGAGGCTTAAATAATGGGCTCATATGAAAGTAATTTCTTATGATAATTGGCTTATAACGGTGAACTCCCGATTGAATCGGGACAACGTCGCGGGAAGGAGGTACCAGACGGCACCTCCGCCTGTAGAGACTGAACGCCAATGTCCCGCTTAGCGGGATAAAGACACAGTCCGACACTCCAAGTAATTGGAGAAACAGTTCGCATAATCTCCTAGACCGTGGTTCGACTCCCGGCCCCGTAACATAGACATTATGAATAATTTTCTTTTATCAGTCATTGTTCCTGTTTATAACGAGGAAAATAATATCAAACCTCTCTTCGACCGGCTCTTTCCTATTGTCAAAAAATATAGCTATGAAATCATTTTTGTCGATGACGGGTCGACTGATAAAACAGTTAATACGATAAAAAAAATTAGCGGTAAAAATTCGCAGATAAAATTGATTTCTTTTTACCGCAACTTCAGCCATCAGATGGCTTTGTCTGCCGGATACGAAGCAGCCTGTGGCGACGCGGTCATCACCATCGACGCCGACCTTCAGGATCCTCCGGAAATTATTGACAAAATGATTAACAAGTGGCAAAGAGGGGCAAAAATTGTTTATGCCAAAAGGCAGGAACGCCAGGGTGAAAGTTTTTTCAAATTAGGAACCGCCTCCTTATTTTATAAACTTATTAACTTTCTTTCCGACACCCCTATCCCGTCAGAAGTCGGCGACTTCAGACTTTTAGATAAAACTGTCGTCAGTTATTTAAACAGTCTCAAGGAAAGACCGAGTTTTTTACGGGGATTGGTTGCCTGGCCCGGATTTCCAACCGAATATGTCTATTTCAAAAGGGATAAAAGATTTTCCGGAGAAACTCATTATGGATTTTTCAAAATGCTTAACTTTGCTTTGGATGGTATCATGTCCTTTTCCACCAAGCCTCTAAGACTGGCGACTTATTTTGGATTCATGTCGGCCTCATTGGGATTTTTGGGGATAGTTTATGAAGTCATAAAAAAAATTCTTTACCCGGAATCTTTTGTCACCGGCTGGATCGGTCTTTTTATCGCCGTGCTTTTTATCGGCGGAATTCAACTGATGACAATTGGAATCATCGGCGAATATGTGGGTAAAATATATAAGGAAATACAGAATAGACCCAAATATTTGATAAAGGAAAGGATTAATATTTAATGTCATTGCGAGGAACGAATAAAATGAGTGACGAAGCAATCTGATTATAGAGATTGCTTCACTTCGTTCGCAATGACACTTTATAATATGAAACGTTTAGGATTGATATTAATTGCCGTCGGTTTAGCTCTTCTTGTTTTTGTTTTTTATAACTTTATTAAGGAAAAAACCAAAATGGCCTCTCCGATTCCAGAAGATAAAGGGGTGAAGGTGATTTTTGTCACACCTGGATCTAATAAGTGACAAAAATCATCCTGAGCGAGTCCGACGTACGTCGGACGAGTCGAAGGATCTTATTAAGGAGTTCCAAGATTAAACTTGAAGATGTTTCCCTTTCCTCCCAAGAAAATAATATCAATAATATTAAGAATCAAATAAGCTGAGATAAATAATATAAAACCAATTAATGCATATTTTAATGTCCCTTGGGCTTTTTTTACTTTCTCGGCATTGCCAAAAGAGGTCAGATAACGGAAGGCACCAACGACAAACATGATAAACAAAACCAAAACAACAAAAGCCGAGGCCATAAAAAGAATGTTGCCAAAAACTACTTCGAAACATTTTAAGGTCGGAACACCGTCAACAATACAGCAATTAGGATCGCTTGGATTAGAACACCATTCTTGAATGCCTTGAGCATGAACAGTAAAAAAAGGAAGAAGATTTAACACTTTATTATTCCGTTTACGGTTCTTGAATTAATTTGGGAAAACAAATTTTTCTCGTTATTCCTAAACCGCAATCAGCCGGAAAGAACATGTTTTCAATAACCCCCACTGCTGCCAAAACAACAAAAATAAGAATCACCCCAATCAAAGCGCTCTGGATCTTCTCCCGAGCCTTGTCAACGTTTTCTTTATTGCCTCCGGAAGTAATCCAGCCTAAAGCTCCCAAAAGCAGATAAATCAAAGCAATTAATCCGGCGATGATAAAGAAAAACCTAATAATAAAGGTGAGAACTTCATTAAATTTGGGAATTTTAAACCCTAATTCAACCGGGATACTTGTAATATCGTCAGCTAAAACAGTAAGAAAAGTTAACATATGGAAAAAGTATAAAGAATATTTTCAAGTTTGTCAAGACCTGGATCTTAATCGTCATGAGAGCGAAACTGCAAGGCTTCGGCCACTGCCTCTGACTCAATTGTTTCTTTTCCTGAAAGATCAGCGATGGTTTGGGCAATTTTAATGGTCTTAAAATAACTGCGGGCTGACAAAGACAACCTGGAAATTGCCTGTTTCAAAAGATTTAAAGATTGGTTGCTTAAACGGCAAAATTTTTTGATCTCTGACGGCCCCATCTCGCCGTTCGTATAAACTTTTAATCCCCTAAGTCTTTGTTTTTGTTTTTTTCTTGCTTTAATGACTCTACTTCTAATTGCTTCGCTTGATTCGGATAAATTTTCATTGATAAGCTCGTTTTCTTCAACCGGAGGCACGTCAACATGAAGATCGATCCGGTCAAGAAGCGGCCCTGACAGTCTTTTTTTGTATTTTAAAATTGCGCCCGGCAGGTCTCGGCAGGATTTTTTCGGATGGCCTAAGTATCCGCAGGGACAGGGGTTGGAAGCAGCCAGTAATAAAAATCTGCAGGGAAAAGTCAGGCTTCCCTGGGCGCGGGAAATAGTAATAAAGCCATCCTCCATCGGCTGACGAAGAGACTCAAGCACTGTCCTGGGAAACTCGGAAAACTCATCCAAAAACAATACTCCCCGGTGAGCTAAAGAAATTTCGCCGGGAGTCGGATGGGAACCGCCGCCAACCAAACCGATTCTAGACGTCGTATGATGGGGCGAGCGGAACGGCCGGTTGGCGATATAAAAAGAGTCTTTCAAAAGGCCAACGATCGAATAAATTTTTGTCACCTCCAGGATTTCTTCTTTTTCCATCGCTGGCAAAATCGACGGAAACGCCCGTGAAAGTAAAGTTTTGCCCGTTCCCGGCGGACCCTTGAAGAGAATATTATGAAATCCAGCCGCAGCGATTTCACAAGCTCTTTTGGCAGTCTGCTGGCCTTTGATATTTTCAAATAAATAACCGTCTTCCTCCCTTTTTAGTTCTTTCAGCTCTTGATGAGGATAAGACGGAATAATTATTTCGCCGTTGAGATGGAGAACCAACTCCCCTAAATTTTTTACCGGATAGATGTCAGTTCCATCAACCAAAGCTGATTCATTGACATTTCCCCAGGGAACAAAAATTCTGTCTATTTTTTTTGCTCTCGCCAGAAGTGAGATTGAAAGCACACCAGGCACTCTTCTTGCCTCTCCTTCCAATGACAGTTCTCCTAAAAACAAACTGTTTTTCAGAGCGTCTTTTTTAATCATTCCGACAGCGGCGAGAATCCCAACGGCAATCGGTAGATCAAAGGCGGACCCGACTTTGTGAATGTCAGCCGGAGCCAGATTAATAGTCAGACGGGTGTCTGGCATTTCAAAAGAAGTATTAACAATTGCCGCTCTTACTCTTTCCTTGGCTTCGTCAACTGATTTGTCAGGCAGACCAACAATGGTAAACCCGGGAAAACCCCGCTCAGCCACATCAACCTCAACCGTGATCAAAACGCCATCGAGCCCGATTGTTGTACCTGACAAAACTTTGGCCAGCATTTGAGATTGGAAAATGGAAATTAGGTATAGAAACGAGTTAAGAAAATAGAAATAAGAAGATAGATTTTTTTTCTAACTTCTACTGTCAAACTTCCTAACCTGCTTCTATTCCTATCTTCTATTCTCTTATTAATCTTGTCAACGGACTATACGCTACAAAACTGGTGTTTTAGACCGTCATGATAACCTGATTTTCTCGATATCCAAATGGGCTTGAAAATCAAAAAAAATTACTTTAACATTGACACTGTTTTATGGTTGTTCATACTGATAAAAACGGTTTCCAGAAAGAAGTATTAGATAAAAAAGGACTGGTTTTGGTTGATTTTTACGCAGACTGGTGCGGTCCATGCAAGATGACCGGACCGATTATCGAAGAGCTTGCTAAAGAATTAACCGACATTAAATTTGTTAAAGTCAACGTCGATGAAAATACCGAGCTGACTTCGACTTATCAGATCTTTTCCATCCCGACATTCGTTATTTTTAAAGACGGACAGGTTGTCCATCAATTCGTCGGCGCTTTGGGAAAAGAAGGATTTCTCCAAGAAATCAAGAACGCAAAACGCGGATGACTTTACCGTGAACTACTTTTAACCCTAAGTGGACTGTCGCCAAAAGATAAACCGCAAAGGTTGCCAGCCATCTAAAAGATGAGGTAATTGGCGCGTGCAAACCGACAACCACTTTTTCATCAGGGATCGGCAGCTTGATGTTTTGATAGGAAGAAAACTGGGTTGATGAGGTTGACTGCAGTCCCATTTTTTTCAGATCAGGCGGCAGTTCAATCGTATCGTGACGGGGAGAAATAAAAGGCCTGACCTCTTCTTCGACTTTGTGTTCGACGACTTCTTTGATCTCAAACTTTTCCGCCCTAACAGGCTCTGCCTCTTTAGGCATGCTGACAGCGTTGTTTTCTTTTTTATATTTTTTTACCAAATCGTCGATCGCCGTGAAATTTTTGGCCATAAATTGATTATAGCAATTTTGAAATACGGTTTTGACAATATAGTATAATTTGCCATGATTTTGCCAAATTCGCCGTATGTTTTTCTTCTCGATATTGATAATGCTTTTATTGATACTGAAAAATTAAGATCGGCTATTTTCCATGGACTTGCTAGTTATTTAAATAAAAGAGTTGATAGCGGCGAGGAAAAAACGCATCGTGGATATTGGCTAAAAATTGTTTCCCATTTTTATGAAGAGATGCGAAAAACAAATCAGATTATAAGCATGGACGAACTATCAGATAGAATAAGTTTGCATTTTAAACTGCCTCAACAAGAAATCTTCCAGACAATAATGAGAGTTGATCCGAAAAACTTTCTTTTTGCCGACTCTCTGAAATTAATCGAAGAGTTAGGCAAAAACAATCATCTTGTTTTCTACACCGAAGGAACCGCCCGTGACCAGATCTTAAAAATAGAAAGGTCAGGCATCGGTCAGAAAATACTTGGTTACCAGGCTTTCCGTTTGGAAGATTTAAGACAGCATAACTATGATTTGTTAAAAGATTGGGTTGATACAGATGAAAAGCCTCCGCTTGTTTTAGTTGACTCAAACAAAAAAAGTTTAAAATCTTTAGTGGAAGTTTTTTCCGAAGCCAGAATGCCTATTGTTTTAGTAGACGATAAACCTGGGGTTATCAGGGATGCCATTGATATTTCTAAGGAAACAGGAATAAACCTCGTTCCTGTTTGGATGAAAAAAGGACCATACGCAGGAACTGTTAAAAAAATTGAAGATGCTTTGACTTTTAATTCTCAAACCCATATGAAGGCGCGCCTTGAAGGCTCCTTATTTCCCAAGGTTGAAATATATCACTATCCATTTCAAACCAGAAGATAAACTTTTTTAAGGGTCAGAGTCAAATTTTGAAGATTACAGCTTTATAGGGCTCTTTACTTGAATTTTAAATTTATTATTATATAATTTTACTGATGTCAGAAAAAATCAGTGTCGTCACCGATTCTATTGCTTCTCTTCCTCCAGATTTAGCTAAGGAAAAAAATATTGATGTTATCCCGGCGTAATTACCTTTCAAGATGAATCGTTTCGAGACGGAGTTGATATTGGAATGGAAGAGTTTATTGAGCTATTAAAAAAATCTTCTAAATTGCCTACAACAGCT
>Ga0100392_1002064_pt1 | contig 18622 bp, 9 predicted proteins | sample CryGeymeta201516_FD_81548 | JGI IMG/M metagenome (GOLD analysis project Ga0100392, IMG submission 81548) | Groundwater microbial communities from Crystal Geyser aquifers in Utah, USA - Crystal Geyser metaG 2015-16 | ecosystem: Environmental > Aquatic > Deep subsurface > Groundwater | place: USA... | reverse complement strand
ATCGTCAGCTTGTGCCCAACAACAACACGGCGGTGGTGGCGGCTCGACGCTCGAGGAAGAATTCGTGCAAGGCGTGACATCCATAGTGGGAAGCTTGCACGATGCCGCAGCAGTACAAGAAGCAGTTTACGGTGCAAGATTTGTTGTGTGCATGCTTGATGAAAACAGCTTGGCACAGTACTTTATGCAGCCACCACTAGCAATGCCACAGACAGGACAAAAGCAAAAACTGCCACCACCAACCAAGCAGCAACAACAAGAACAAAATCAGCGGCAGCATTCTTCAACCACCGACAAAAACAATAATAAGAAATATCCCAAACACTGCCTGGAAAAGTTTGTAAAATTGCTTTATCCGATTCTCCTTCGTCAAGACGATCCCGTTATTCAATGTCTCTTATGGCAGGCCAATGCGCTGTGTGTTGATGGACGGGGCAATCTTCCTCTGTTTTCAAAAGTCCTTAAAACGGTTGCAACCCACAAAGCTCGAAAATACTACGTCCAAGATTTGGATACAGCCATTAAGTACCTGCATCAGCGGCACTTTCAACAGCAAAAGAAAAAGAAGGATTGTGGAACATCCTTTCCTTTTCTCGTAACGAGACCCAGCATGTTTCTTCGCAATGGACCCTCGACCAGAAAGCTAGCCGCTTCCAAAAGTGTGAGTATCCCTTTCTCACGACCACCATCATTATTTTTGTGTGTTACTAAGTCTGTCTCTCACATTCCGTTTTCTTTTCTCTTGATCGACAGCAACCTGGTCCTTTTCCTTGTACACATATTGATGTGGCAGAATTTTCATTGCAGGCGCTTCGAAATAAAAAATTGTTCAATACCTGTCCCTACGTCGTAGGAGATGGATTCTATTGATTTTTTAGCGACTTTACAAAATTATCTTCACATAATCGGTGGGCGATTTCTGGGAACCTACTACCAGGTAGTACACTGACTTTTTATTCTTTAGCTGGAGCGCGCTGATTTGAAATGTCTACTTAAAAAAAAAATCGAGAAGGGAGGCGGGTCAATAATAGAACCTGTACTAGAGTAAAGAAAGTCTGAACTGCTCAATCAGTATCAGGGCAAGCAAAGGGCGCTTGCACGTCAAATAGAACAGTACTAGTTAATGTTTTACTCCGTCGAGAGGCGTCATTCCAAAGTTTAGCAGCTGTAGCAAAGGAAGAAAGCGTCCCATCCCAACCCTTTGCAATAATGCACAATATTTCTCTCTCAAGAGAGAGAGGGGTGGCTGAATTAGGTATCATCTAGTATTTGCTACTCTTTAATAAATAAGTACTGTAGAGCGTTAGGTCGATGCAAAGCTTTTTCGACATTCATTTTTATTCTTACTGTATTATTTATTTTTCTAACAACATCGACTACGAGTAGAGTTGCATCATCGCATTCGGAATCCCGGGCTAACAAACGACTGTTTTGATTCAAGTTTTGGCGATGCTGGCTCTTACATTTTCCTTAGCGATTTTTTCTGCCCCCTCCGACTTCAAAAACCCCTCTTTAAGTCTTCGTCATGCTTTCATTGCCCCGTTATTAGGGAAGAAGCCTTCGAATCGGACCACACCCCCGAATCTACTCTCAAGACTTACTTTGAAACAAAATTTCGAGATCGTGCAATAAATAATAAACAATCAACAAGAAAGAAAAATGACAAATAATACCATTACACTACTAAACTTTTAATAAACTAGCACAACCATGGTGTCTTCTTCTTCTTGCTTTTCTTTTCCAACACAGTTGGCAGTTACATCCCCGTTCAGATTCTCCTTGGTGAAGAGAAGAAGAAAGAGAAGAAGAAGTACTACTAGTACTGCGACAACAACAAGCCAAAAGAGAATGCAGCAACAAACACCACGCCCCCCTTCTTTACACTATCTGTTGTCGGTCCTGGTAGTTGCATTGTTGTTGTCATCAAATGCGGTAGTGCAAGTTAGCGCCCAAAGTCAAGGCTCTATTATTGTCACAATGCCACCCGATCCCACGCCATCACCGACTGATAAACCCACACATCTGCCCACAACGGCTACCACTACCACCAGCAAAGCACCACTGCAAGTGTCCGCCCAAAGTCAAGGCTCTATTTCTGTTACAGTACAACCGGATCCTACGCCAGCACCAACTCATAAACCCACTCACGTGTCCACAACGACTACTACTAGTGGTAAAACACCAAATCCAACAACAAGTAGTGTCGTACGTGATTCGTCATCGGCGTCGTCGTCCCGTCAGATCAAACATTTTAATTTGCCCGTTTTTGGCATGCAATTTCACATTACGGTAGATGAGAATACCAACACAGATGACGAAAACGACGACGACGACGCTGAACTTTATTTGGATGACATTGAAATGTTTCAAGAAACACTCGAGCGTGTCACCCAGATTCACTTGACAGACATATTTCAACAATACGACGGCAAAATATTTTCTGACGACGAGCGGCTCATTAAAGTGGCATTAGTTACGAAAGTACGACAGGAAGGTTTTTGTGCCCAAGTGAGTAATGGTGCTACGACCAAACACTTGCCACTTTCAGCAGCCTACAGTGGAATGGTAACGTTCAGTTTTCCTACCGACCACGTACCGAGTTCCACGGAGGACGTTGCATCCTCCATTTCCAATATTTTGGAACAATCCTTAGTTGGCGACAATTATTTGCTACTGTTGAGACGCTATCTCAATACAGGAATACTGGCTGCTATCGAAGAAATTCCAACCATTACCATTGGGACCAAAGTCGTTGTCGATCTTGAAGGCAGTAGCAGTATAAGTACTATAATACTGGTACTGCAAATGACAGTGGTGGAGTTTCACCTGACATTGATAGCACCAAAAGCAACAACATTGCCTCCACTACCACCAAGACACAACACCACCAGCAACTCAATGTCATTGCCATAGTAGCTATTGTTGCTTTCCTTACACTGTCGTGTCTTCTAATGTTGTTTGGAGCCACAATTATGCTGATCATGAAGGATCGGGCTCAACAAGAAGAAACCTTGCAAGATCAAACCATGACAAGTCTAGGAATGGTAGCTTCCAAAAATGATGAAGAGGCCTTGCAAGGTGAAGCCAGAACCAATCGACACGGAGATTCCAAGGATATGCCCAAATGGAAACGAATGGTACTACCCGTCTTGCGCAGAGCCATTACCGTACGACGATACTGGAAAAACCAATTGAAAAAACGAAATCGAACCAAGGGAACAGATGCCACAACCAACACAACCAATAATACTGTGGATTCACTAGAAGACGGTCCGGTAGCGGTTATAGTTGCTCATAATGGCGACAGCATTAACTTGGAGGATGACGATGGCCTCAATGACGAAGATATTTATTACGACGATAAGCTGACAGACGAAGAAGCGGCCGCTTTATGGTTGGACAGGTGGACCCAATCTTTGACGAGCATTCCCATTCGAAAAGTATCACCCTCGACAACGGCGCGACAAGAAGCAGCCACCGCCGCGACCGCCTCGCGGACTGCGCCATCCAAACAGCACCACCGAAGAAAGTCGAGCAAGAAAAGTCGACCACTGCAACCTCATCCCGCCAAACGGCAATCGCAACAAAATTTTTTGGGATGCATTGCCGAAGACGAAGAAAATGATGACGAAGATGAAGATGATTTTGACGGCAGCACCAGCGGAAGCAGCAGTGGCGATGGACACGAAGAAAGTCAATTGAATATTGACAGCAAAAATATCAGTAAAGAGATGACAAGTAAAATTTCGTCACGATCATTAGAAAAAGACGTGCCCACGGAGAGTTATGATGGATTTGAACTGGATGCAGAAGATGATGACAGGATAGAAGATGTTGACCTTTCATGAAGGGAAGAGGATTGAATTTTGCGGGAATTTCCAAAAAAAAATATAAAGTTTTCATATTTTAATTGTATTGTTGAAGCAAGGACATATTTGATTTGGATTTCTATAGATGCGTGTCCTTCATCGGCTCTAGAAGAATGATAATGTATGTTTACTGCAGTGTGCATCAGAAAGTTATAATAAAATATTATTGTTCGCGGGAATCTGCAATCTGCAGCTACAAGTTTTGTAACATTTAACTCCGCTTGCTTTGAAACAACCAATCGTAGTAACTTGCTTAAGATGTGTTCTGGCTTAATATTGAAGTACTGCTACTATTAGGCAAAAGACGGTTCGGGTGGACGGCCTGATTTATGTTGATACACTAGACCGTACCACGGTGTAAATATTTAACTTGAAGGCTGGCTGGGTGTGAAGATTTTTTATGGAAATACCAATGCACCCAATATTTAGTAAGAAAGAAAAAGTATTTTACGTCATTGCACCCTTAAAATCGAAGTGGATACCAGATAACTTCGGGATCCTGGAGAAAACAAGTCTTGGTTCATCAACAATATCTTCGTTATACAAATAAGTCAAAAATTTCACTGGTTTAGTTTCTTTTTGCTCCGCTGCCTACTACTTGTTTTTATACTCTCATTCGTGCATACCTTTAAAATCCTGCACAGCGTCAACTCGTTTTGGCGCCGTTGGCAACTAAAACATCGTAGCTTCTTGAAGAAGAGGGCTAGTCATTATTTAAAGATGAGAGTCGTTGTTAACATCCTTTCGCTTAGCTTGGCGGCGTTCATCTTCTCCTTCTCAGCGGCAGAGCAGGAGAAAGCGGCAAGCACCTTACCCAGTGAGTACCATGTCCCAGCTTTCAGCTTTGCCGAACTTCAACGAGGTCAAAGATTTGGCCATCTGGCGGAGGCTCTCGCCTCAACTGGGTTGATTGCTATTTCCCTCAATAACGCTGCTCAATACAACACCGTGAGAGGAGCTGCGCTTCAGGGGATCTGCGAATGTGCAGTCTCCACCGAGGCTAGTTTTGCCCAACTGGAAGGTGCTGATACCATTTTGTTGACGGACGGACAGACTGTCCGCAGTACTTTGGCTACGGCGACAGTTGGGAACACCCCATTGCCTCTGAATCCGCAGCTGTCATCGACTTGCGGTGCCGAGACAGCCCAAGCTATGGATAGCTTACGCGATCAGGTGGCTGTGGCGTCTTCTACCTTCATCGAGGCGTTGGATAGGCTCCTGGTGTATGTGAAAGGGCAAGACGCCATCTTGTCTGACGGTGGCGAACCTCTTCTCCGCAACTCGTACGGAGGGAAGTACCACTCTGTGTCGTCCATTGTTCAGGCTTCGTCGAACTTTGAGCACTTTCACGTTTATTCCAAAGCTAAGAAATCGACTGACAAAGACACGGCGAATCGTCCAGCACTGCAATTGCACACTGATGCCGGTCTCTTTTTGGCATTCGTGCCCGCGCAAGATTGTACCGCGGAGAAGCACATGGACGCACCAGACCAGTCATTTCATGTCCTAGACGCAGATGGCGTTACCAGGCAAGTTGTCTTTCCTCCCAATTCTGTTGCCATTATGCTGGGTGCTGGAGCGGAAAACTGGTTGCGTACCCCTCCTTCCTTGCCCCTGCGAGCCGCCCGTCATTCCGTCAATATGGGGGCTGGTGACAGTCGTGCGTGGTACGGTATGAGTAAGTCTAGGACAGGGACTAGTTCGTGCGATTTACACTGGTAGACTCTTCCTAACACACATCTTCTATCCTCCTTGCCGAATAAAAGTGCATCTGGTTCCTGAAGCCGCAATTGTTGAAGAGAAAGACGACCGCAATTGGACATTTGGTGATATGAGAGAAGCCATGGTCCTCAAAAGTAATACCAGATTTACTCGAGAATTTCAGGATGATCCAAAAAATGTTCTTCTGGAAGACGTTTCGATTGGATGTGGCTTTTCGGATTCTCCCTCTGCCTTAACCGAGCAAGGAACAGATCAACAGATAATATCTGCTCCAAGACGCCGTCTTCAGCATGTTGAAAATGCGGGAGCCTGTAATAACAGGACTAATTTTTACTGCTGGATGAGCTGCCTGAATATTCCACAGGCGGAAAAGGCCCAAGGTTTCATCAATGAAGGATACTCTCTTTACTGCGTAGAGCCATCGGTGATCGCGGTGAGCGGCAAGGTCAGCGATGCCATTGAACCTTGCAATGAGGCAGGTGTAACTGGCTTGGCCATGAATACGAACTGCATGGGAATGTGGCAGCCCACTGCTCCTGGCATTCCTGCGCAGGAAGTCGTTGTCGAATCAGCTTATGGGTCCGATTTTGAAGAGCCTTGGTGTTATGGTGGCACCTCCATGTACATGGACGGCTTTCATTGGGTAGGCTCCACCTGTCCCATTTACCTTTTCCCCAGTCTTGTCATACAATCTCCTGGTGGGCTTGTTCTTGCTTGCTTCGTCACGATTGCGCTTGGCATTTTCTTGGAATGGATCATCCAGCGAAGACGCGTGACTGTGCGCTCGTATTCCCCGGGAGTTGCCCGACTTGTTGTTTCAGCATCTTTTTACGGTGTCCAGTTGACAATGGGATACGCTGTCATGTTAGTGATTATGATCTACTCAATTCCGCTCTTCTTTTCAGTTGTTGTTGGAATTGTGGGTGGACACATTCTGTTTAGCAGCCCTGACGCCATCATGGATTCTTCACCGAACAATTGTTTCGGTTCGTCAAAAATGATCGAACAAGGAGCAGAAGAAGAAGAAAGTACAAATGTCGAAATGGAACAAGCCAAGTCTGCCGATGGAGGATGCTGCCATGCCAAACGAGAGGCAAATACTGTTGCCGAGGGAGCCACCCCCTGCTGTCAAAATGCGTTGTAGATTCAATCTGAGAAGGCTTAATATCGTAAAAGCGAATAAAAGTTAACAATAGACGATATCTGAGTAGAGATTTATTAATATTTGCGTTTGCACCAGCTTATGTGATAACCTTTCGTGACTTTTTGGTCGACAGATTTTCGTGACCTTGCCACAAAGAGTCCCTGCAATGTGCTGTGGCATATTTGTCGTTGTCTTATGTGGCTGGGGGTATTTACTACTGGTAGACCCTACTAGTAGTAAGATTTTGTGAGCTTTCTACTCAGAGAATCGTAATTTAGCACAAGCGTAGATACAGTATTACTTTCGAGCGCACAGATACTCAAGCTAACACAAAGAAAAATAAATAATACTCTAATAGTTACTGTATTTACTACTATTACTATACCTACTGACCTACTAGTAGTAGTCAACTCTGGCTCTAGTACTACAGTAGGCCGAACTATTTTACCTACCCCCCTGCTAGCTTCACTACTACTGGCTAGTAGTTGTAGCTACTGTAGTACTCCTACCAGGTACTACAAGTAATAGTAGTAGTAGTAGCTAGCTAGTAGGTACTGTAATACTAGTTAGTAGTAGTAGAAAGTAATGCAAGATCACCCAGTGGTGACTTCCGTCAACCTCTAGACTACTCTACTAGCTAGTACTACTACTACTAGACTACTCGACTACTAGCAAGCGGGCGACTGTGCAATGTTTACTATTCGAGTACCATACAGCCCGAAAATAGGTCTAGTCTACTTAATTAATTAAACATCAGCCAGTCTTGGAAAATTGTTTTGCGATTTCTAACATCACTGATGATGATTGATGATCGTCTGCACGTTTTGGTTTCGTGGGATCCATCAATTGATAACAAAAAAGTCAAGATTTCGTATTAAGATTGATAGCTACTGGTACTACAGTAGACTACTACAGTACTACTAATCTGTTATTATTACTAGAGTAGTCTAGTAGAAACAAGTAAATGGATTTTGCATTATTAGACTATGCTCAAACTCGGTTCATTGTTCATTCTAGTCTACTTGCCCAAGGAATAGCGTACTCTTTCTCTTTCTCATAAATACTCGGTACTGCAAGCTGCAAGCAGCAAGCAGCAAGAATGGAACGCCTTCTCGTTTCCTCCTACTTGGACCATCAGGACAACAGCAATAACAGCAGCAGCAACAACGACATCGACGACGACAACTACTTGGTAGATGTGACTCCCCAAGTACTACTGGTGGCGACTCTTCCATTATTGGTGATTGCGGGTATATCGTACCGATACCAGCTTCACGTGGAGACGTCCATCATTGTGGGTCTAACCCGTACGTTTGTGCAATTGTCCCTGTTGGGAGCAATTTTGCGTCCCATTTTTTCCTGGGGTCTTCGCTACTGGTGGGTGGTTGTCGGATACGTCTTTTGTTTAATGGCCACAGTGGCTGCTACGGAAGCTTCCGCCCGATCCAAGTACTACTTTGTTGGCTTGTTTGAACTAGTCCTGGGTGTTACGTGGCTCACCATGGCCGCCATGGGACTTTTTGCCTTTGGTATTCTTCTCAGACCCGATCCTCTTTGGTCGCCGCAGTATGTGATTCCTTTATCCGGCATGCTCCTCGGAAACTGTGTCAATGCTGTGTCGCTCTCCATCAATGGTGCACTTACCAACATCAAAGAAGGACAGAGGGAAATGGAAATTCTGCAAACGTTCGGGGCTACACCAGTGGAAGCATCGGCGCGGTTGGTAAGAGAAGCCGTAGGGGTGGGAGCCATGCCCGTCTTGAACGGTATGGCAGTCATTGGCTTGGTGTCTATTCCAGGCATGATGACAGGGCAAATATTGGCTGGTAATTTGCCCATGAAGGCAGCACAATACCAAATGCTCGTTACCATTCTCATTGCTAACATGACGTTTGCCCTCATTCTAGGCATCACGGGGCTCATTCGGTACCTGGCCTTTGATCCGGTGACTCAGATCATCCAGACAGACCGCTTCAAAGAACGACTGCAGCGTCCATCGCTTTGGATGCGACTAAAAATTGGTAGAAGCGCGTTGGCGAGAGGCATTGGCTGGCTTTCGGGGATCGAACCGACCAACACTGACACGAAATCGGACACAAATATTATACGCAGCAACAGCGAAGAAAGGCTGCCTCTCAGCCAGTCCAATAATAATAATAATTCTGATAATGCCTCCAGTGGCTGTAACTCGTACTACGTTGCACCCACACAAAATGGCATCCAATTGACAGTAATCCAGCAAGTGGGGAGAAACGACACATGTACTGTTCCAGAAGAAAACGGCATTGGTGACAAGCAAATCATTTTGGAGGTGACCGATCTGTCCAAATGGTTGGAAAATGACCGCATTTTGTTTGACCGAATCAATTTAACAGTGCGCTCCTCCTCAATAGTGCTCGTTTCGGGTCCATCGGGCAGTGGCAAGAGCCAGTTGCTGCGAATATTGGCCGGATTGACGCACAAGAGCGGCAATCATGGCACAATACACCTACGAGAACGCACGCTGCAAGAAATCTTTCGCACAGGCAAGGCCCACAATTGGCGCCGAAAAGTACGATATGTTGGGCAGCAGAAAATGGAACTGCTGGGGACGCCCCATGATTTCCTGCGACAGATTGTCGAGTTGCGGTCCTGGTGCAAAAGTCGACAAATGGCACTGCGACGACGAAAGCGGCTCTCCCGGGGACTGCTCCGCGGTTCTGGCGGCTGGAGTCTACTAACAAGGTTAGCGCCGTCACCAGTCGCGGATGATACCGGAAGTGGAAGTCAACTGTCAAGAGAAAGTGACAGTGCTGCTACCTACCGTCTTGCCGAAGAAGGCATGCCGGAATACGAAGAACTGCTCCAGTCAACTAACTACCTGATTCAACACTGGGGTCTCGAGGAATCGATACTGCATACCAAGTGGAAGGTTTTGTCGGGTGGTGAAGCGCAGCGAGTGCACTTGGCTTTGGCGATTGCCTCTCGTCCTCGAATCTTATTGTTGGATGAAGCGACCTCGGCGTTAGACTTGGATACGAAGCTTCGTGTCGAAAACACTATCAAGCAGGTGGCTTTCACCTGTGGCATTGGCGTGGTTTGGATTACGCACGATGATGAGCAAATGAAGCGACTGATTGAATCTATCTAGTTTCTTGCCTGTCGAAGTGCATGGGAGAGCCAGCAAAATACTACAGTATATATTTTGTCAAACATTACATTACATTTTAACAAACATGAAAAAGGATCCATAAACATAATTTAACTCGGAACGAAAAAATAACCATTAATCATTAAAAAAGTTGAATGAAATCTGCATCTCCCATTAATCTGCTTTTCAAGCTTCAACAGGGGCTTCATCCTCCTCGGCAGGGGCTTCAGTCTCCTCTTCGGCAGGTGCATCCTCCGCGGGTGCAGCTTCGGCAGCCAATCGCTCTTCTTCCTTGACTTGAATAAACGAATTTTGTTTTTCTCTCTTTTTTTGTGTAGCCTTGGCTTCCTTCGCGTAATCCGCAGGTATTTCGAGTCCCAATGCTTGGGCGCGAACATTCAATCTTCGCATAGACTTGGCATACAAACTAGAACCAGCTTCGTGTGTGAGGAAGGATTCCAATTCATCCAATGTCTGGGAAAAATTATCCTTGTCAAGACTGTCCACGGCCTTGCGAACATCCTTCATTCGGAGACCACTTAAGGGAGCTGGAGGAGTAGGAGCAGCAGGTGTTGGCTCGGCAGCAGGTGCATCGGTAGCAGCTTCTCCGTCATCTTCGACAGCGGCTACTTCGGGTTCTGCGAGGGAATCAGACATCATCAAACGCTTGCCAACACCAAAGGCAGCAGGTCTAGTGGAGAAAGCGTTGGCACCGGCCAAGCAAAGAGCAAGGAAAGTAGTAGAGAATTTCATTCTGAGTTGTTTAAAAAAAAGTATATGAATATCAAAATTAGTATGGTGCTGTTCTGTCCAGGAAAGTTTGTGCGCTTTTCAAATGTTGTATCATTTTGGAGTAAGTACCTGATAGTGAACACAATACTGGTATCAGGTTGCTGACGATTTCTCACAAGGGCTGATGAACCACGTTGGTGGATGATTGAGAGATGATGCGCGAGCTTTTGATGCTGTGACTAAGTATTTCAGCAAGTCTCAAGCTACTTAAGTCTAGAGTAGTAGTAGTACCAGGTGCTATCTAGTAGTTTGTTTTACATCCTGCACTCTTTATCATACCTCGTTCGCGTACTTCACTATCGTAGAAGTACAGTTCATATATTTTTAGCAACATTTTTGCAAAATATCTGCACAGATAAATCGGTGGCTCGGAATGCTTTTGCTACAATGGTAATTAGCTTCCACGTGTGTAGTCACGAACAGGACTTTTAAGTACGCACTTGATTTTTATCAAGATAGCTTAATTGCATTAAAAAAACAAGAGCTGATCCATCCAATTGGTACCATACGCTCGCTCGGAGATCAGCCAACCTTCACCTGTCCAGTACACTACTACCAGTAAGGTTGTAGTAGAGTGACCAAAAATGAAGTCATTACCAGCGGTACTACCAGGTACTAATCTAGGGTCTTCCATTATAGTAGAGTCTACGACTACTAGTAGGCTACTACAATAAGAAAATATGCAGTGGCCAGTAACTGATTTTGGTCAGCCACCAGTCTAAAAACTTTCTTGATAGTGTAGCACGAACGATGAAACGTAAAAATATACCAGTAACGTGTATTGCTTTTCCGCTGTTGACATTGAAGCAGTGCTTCTCTTTATTTTGTTGGCTTGCGTTCCCGGGATTCGCGAGGCGCTATCTATTGCTCCTGCAGCCCTACTACTAGCTAGACGCAGACAGGTAGCGCGAAGAGTGTTCTTTGTGGTGTGATGGCGAGAGATTGGTGCTCTCTCTTTTTCATCTACTACTAGTAGTAGAAGCAGCATGCACTTCTTCATTATTAGCATGAGATCATTGAAAGATGCTATGTGCTGTCAACAGCACCTCTATTGCAGCCCACAGTATCTAAACTTCAGCCAACTCCGCGCATGTCGTGGCTTCCACCATCGACAAGAGGTTGCACATTGGCGATGAAATAATATTATTGAATCAGCCTGGAGGTGCAAGGAAGCGACATTTACACCCGTTTGGTGCGGCAGTCACTCATACGTTTTTCTGGAAATGAAGAGGAAATCTTCAACTGTAATATTATTATGTTGTCCAACAGAGTGCGACGTCCTCGTAATATGTTCATGTCATGGAGTCTTACCAGTTTCAGAAATATAGAAACGGGCAGTTATAGGAGTGTTCCAAGATTGACTACAAATAAATGAAATAATCATAATATCATGATGATACAATTTTGTCCTCAACTGCCACTGCGATCTCCGATCGCTCTCTCTCAATTACAACTCCTCTTATGTAAGAAAAAAGTACGTAGACATTTTGACAGATAATTAATCGGCGCACTTACCTGGTACGTACTACTACATCGCTTCTGCACTTAAATTTTCTTGGTCCTCTAATAAGAAATGCATTCCCCTACGAACGGAATGTTCATCATTTCCAGGAGAGTACTTAATAATTGTAAAATCAAGAGATGAATAATATGTCTGCAACTTCTTACTACTGTACCAGGTACTGGTACCACCTAGTAGTAGGTCAACTCCTTCCTCTCACTATTATGCGAGTGATTTTTTTTTTAAATATCGACACTGCATTATTTACTAAAAAAGGAAAGATTAGGCAAAGATTGCGCAGGATGAAAGTGCCAACATATGTTTTTATTCCCAGCTTCAGTTCCCCCATGGGCAGCTCTGCCTCGATTTCTACCGTCAACGCTTCGACTCTGACGCTATCTCCCACATTGAATACCACCTCGATGAAATGCAGCAGCCGAAGGCCCCGCGCAAAGTCTGTCTCGTGTGCTTTTGCTCAACAACCCAACTGTCGTTGGATGAGTGTCAGAAGAAATAACTGCGCTCAAAGTGTTATGGACACCGGTGCAGCAAAGCAAGAACATCAGCAACACCAGCAGCAACTGCCTTTGAAGTCAAGGCTTAGCGAGACTGACAGCTCCAGCCAGCGACGCGACTCTCCGCCAAGCAAGTCAGCAGTTGGTTTGGAGTTACCCCCCAAATTGCCCCGTCGATTAGCGTCTAATCTCGAAGGAGAAACTGGCTCCAGTTCTACTGAAGGGGGGGATCACTATGGCTCCTGTCCTACAGGAGTAGAAGTGCTACTCTCAGAATTCACCGAGGCATCAACATTGACGCCTACTGCTTCTGTGAATGCTGCAATCCCAACACGACTAGATCGAAGTACGACACAAGACTCTAGCCCAAAGATTCCTCGTCGTAGTTGGATTCTACTGGAATCAGTGACACCAGATGCTGAGACATCAAAAGCTGGCTGTCCTCTTTCCATTGCTAATGCTGCTGCTGCTGCTGCTACTATTTCTACTGAAAAGACGATAGATACGGTCTTGGATCTGTCCCTTCCCACCAGATTGCCACTCCGGAAGGCGTCTTTTAACGAAGAAGAATAAACGATCAACGGATTCTAGAAGGATAACAATTTATGACTAAGAAAAGAAAAAACTAGAATATCTTAGATGCAAACATGTTATCTACTTTGAATGCCAATGTTTGTTGTGATGTACAATGTACAGATAACATCTGCAAATTTCATTTCAGGCCACCACTTCCCGTGGCATTTCCACTGATCGTAGCTACGAAGGCAACCCATACTCGCTGCATTTAACGCATACAGTAGTAAAGCTTTAGGTGTTAAGAATTTTATTTATTTTCATTTTAACTTTAAGGTTATCCTTTTTGCTTTAAACAAGCACTGTAATTGCAGGCTTTCATTCTTCATTCTATGATTAAACTTGTCCTATTCCCTTTTCCTTTTATCCGGCATGCATTTCAATCAACGCAAATCCAATGCATTACCTCACGCATCCCATCATCATAATTCAGTGTACTCTATTCTTCAAATCACAGCTCTGCCAACTCGTAGCTTTGCAGTCCTTCCATTTTTTGGTTGTGATACTTCTCCAACCATTCGAGGGGAGTTTGCTTGCGTTTTATTCCCAACAAATTGGATGCAAATTTCCATGAATCCTCCAAAGGCCGGCCCAAACAGCTTTCGGAAGAGTTGCTGCTCGCATTGGAACAGTTGCTGTTTAAGGAATCGTCAGAAAGAGATCGGTTATAGTAGGGTTTCTGCGGGTGCCGTTGGTTCTGGTGCTGCTGTTGCGGCTGGTTCTTTATCCATCGATGAAACTCCTTATCCGTTGGCAAAGCTGTTGCCAGCCATTCGGGGGGTATTGACAGAACGTTGCTGCTGCTAATGCTGCAGCTGATCGTGTCGCTTCCGGCATTGCAAACACTGCTCCTGCTGCTGCTGCTGCTGCTGCTGCTGCATTGACTGAATGGTTCGTGAATGCATCTGCTGGTGGTACTGCTTCTGTTGCGTCTACTACCTCCAGTAGTAGGAGAAATCAATTCCAAGGAAATTTCATTACCATAACCAAGAGATGTCATTTCTGGATAAAATACTTGAGATCGTTGTCTCGTTTTTGTTGGACGAGGGACGAGGGCAGCAGTAAGCAATATTAATAATAATATTACTAATATGTCAGCCAGCGTTGAATTTTGTACGTAATAGGAACGATTTCTGCATCTCCGAAAAGCGGATTACTTAGACACATAGAGTACAGTACATACATCAACTTCTTTTTGTCATCGCTGAAAGGGTTAAAGCATTTTTACATCTACGTCACTCCTACTAGTTAGTATCTTTGCAGCGTTATTATTTTCATTGCTCCGTGACGCCAAGCACAGTTACAAGAATTGACAATCAATCCACTGGAAGGAAACGACCGAGCACTAACTGCGATTATCGTTATTATTTATTTGTCAAAATATGGATTCCCGCGCGAAGAGGAATGTCTTTGCTTAGGAGCACTTGATGCTCTCTTTCGAGTGAAGCGTTTAGTGCCTCCAGGGCGGAAGACACTGTGCCAGTTGCCAGGCCCAGATCAGCTCCAATTGTGGCAGATGCCTGTTCCAACTCTCTCCTCTCTTCGTGAGCTTTCGTTGTCTCTAACGCACTAAAAGCAGCGCCTGAGCAGGCCCAAGAAATTCAACGATTCTACCAAATAAACAGATGTTTCTTTACGAAAATAAATTTACCACTGTAGCACATGTGAAGATAAATACTGCACACGTTTCGTTCTTTTCGCAACGATTCTATGCAGTGTTTTTTGTTACTGGATAGGCAGATTTCAACGTGGGCTTGCTTTTATCCATGGGTCTCCAGTCGTCGCCTCCTGCAAAAAGGCTAGTTGAAAAATTTGTACTCGAAGAAACTTCCTGCTGTTTTTCCAACGCCTTGTCCGCCAAATGAAATGCTATATCATTCATTACCTTGGTTCGTCGAACAACAGGGAAGCGACTGATAGAAGTACGTGGTCCCATGCTTTCCTCGTCACCACTTGCGGAACTGCGAACGTTATGTTCCTCTCCTTTCTTCTGTGGATTTGTTTTTGGCTGCGCTTGTTCGCGCTGCTCGGGTCGTAACAACTCACACGAAATTGATAAATTGCCAACCACCAAATTAAATGCCAGTCGAGCAATCATCCATTTCATACCCAAAACAAACGTCTTGACAGCACTTTCGCTCGTGGCTTGGAATACAATGGATCTGGTCGTAGTCTCGCTTGTAGGAAATCCAAAATCATTGCTCTGCCGAGAACGTTCCTTCACTTGCAGGACAATCACTTGTGATGGAAGGCAAAAGGGGCAGGCCTGCACTGCACTCACAAAGACCGGTGATGATGCATTCACCGACTGCGTTTCAATGGCCGTTATATCAAACAGATCAATCGTGCCCTTCTCCGTCTGTTCAATGCCATGCGACGAAATTGTCTCGTCGTACCAAACAAAGCGCGGAGAATCCCAACAGGAGGAACGTGCCCTTGAGCCAGGACTAACGGGCGATATCTGATCTGTCATTTCAGTGATGTTGAAGCCATCGTCTCCTGGTGTAACAGGGGTATAGCTTGTCGATGCCTTGCTACATTGAAGCTGTAGGTATCCCATGACAGTGTCAGGACGAGATGACTGGTTGCGATGATGCCAGTTCATAGGGATCCCATGGTGGTTCAGGGCCGCCACAAATTTCCGAATGAAATTGGGATCTGTCTTGTCCAACGATGCCAGAGTGGGAATCAAAGATTCAGAGGACGGCTTGGAAATGGTACTCTCATCGAACGACACCGATTTTACGTTGGCTAATCCCGTGGATTCTTTGGACGCCGCCAAGGAGAAGGTGCCCTTTGAAAAGGTCTTTGCCGAACGAACACTGGAAGACGGGTCATTATTGTCATTAATGTTCTCGTCGATAGTGCTGTGGTACTCCATGTCGTGATTTTCCTGGTGCAGGATTGAGCTTCCTCTCGCTACGTTCGACACAAAGCCAGTCTTTGGCGTCTTGCTCGATCCACCTGATAAAACCGAATTTTCGTGTGCTTGATTCTGTTGCAAGATCGTTTCATTTTCTGCCTGCATGCCTACTTTACGACTTACAAAGCCACTGCAGTTGTCTTGCACAGTGTCAACAGTATCTTCCACACCAACCGATGTTTCGGTTTGGCGACTGGCATACGATTGGTGACTGCTACCGCGAGTCAAATTTTTTCCAGATGATGATAGCGATGACAATGGACTCTTGGAACGTGGACGACGACTCCGTCCTCTTCGTTCTTTACGACTTTTTCGTTGTTGCTGTCCTCCGCGCTTCTTTTTTGTGTCATTCATACCACCATCGTCATCATCGTCGTCATATTCGCTCAAGAAGTCATCGTCATCGTCGTCGTTTTCCAAATCACTAGAAGACAGCTGTTCAAGATCGACCACACCACACGATGCTATTTTGGCCGCTTGTTGCATGACGTTGGGGGATGTAATGTTGTCCAAATTAATACCATTGAGATTGGCGTTGATACTGGACCACAGCTTGGCCAGAGACTTAACATTAATATTGGTGGCCGGTTGACAGCCTGTGAAGCGCATGCCCCCACCGCCGGTTTCTTCAAAGTCAGGGTCCCGGGTGAGGTTAGTTTGGTACGTAGCTTCACCCAAAGAAACGTAGGAACTTTCGTGCGATATCTGTGTATTTCTAGTATCCAGACTGCGACTGGTACAACTACTAAAACTAGCTTGAACATCCGGTTGCTGCGCATGACGAAGCTTTTGCGAGGCAGTCTTGTTTTCCAGAATGGAATTGTTGGCTTCATCTTGGTCATCATAGCTTTCGTCACCGGAAACACTATCTGCATTGGTGTTGTGCAAGTCCTGCTGCTCTCGTTGGCGTTGTTCTTGCGCCTGCTTCATTTTCCGTTTCCACTTTTTTTGCTTTTTCGCCTTGACTTGGTCTTCCGTCGTACACGAGTAATGCGACGAGAAGGAGGAGCTGCGATCCAACGGTTGTTGCAAATGATGCAATTGGTTTTCCTCTACCATAGGCGGAACGTGAGGGTTCCTCATTCTCATCATGGGCGATGCCTGATCTGGATCATTTGAATGATGAATGCGAGCTGGTGAATGCAAATGGAAAGAATGAGTTGGATATTCCGAGTCTTTCTTTTCCTCTTCTCGATCCGTTCGAAATCTACCGTTGTGTTTTCTGATACTCGATTGATTGGACGCCAGGTCCGTACTGGTGCTGTTGGAGTGCGACTGCTTACTAGGAGTTGCATTTGAAAACTTTTGTGTTTGTTGTTGTTGTTGTTGTTGCTGCTGCTGCTGTTGCTGCTGCTGCTGCATTCGGCGTTCCTTGTAAGTCTTGTAAACCCTTCCGTGGTTTACCGCCTTGCTATAAATAGTTGGAGCAACAGCAGATGCGGATATATGAGAAGAAGGGATTGAAGCCGCTGTGATGTTGAACTCATTGCTCCGGTACGCACTCGAAAGTCGTGATGTCATCTTGCTCTAGAGCTCTAGCGGAGGAGTAAATGTGAAAAGAAATAGCTTGTGTAAATGTAAAATGTACGAACTGCTTTAAAGCCTTTGGTTGGTTTGGAATTTGGATACAACAGACAGAGGGTCAGTTAAAGAAATGTTACGTTTATTCTGTTGTACGTCGTTGTCGCTCTGTTGCATTATTGCTCTTTGCTCAGTTACAAACGGTTAAAGCGAGCTTTTCAGGTCTTTTTAGACTGCTTCAGCCTCGCAGCTGTGGTGTCCTGCATCCTAGTTTGGTCGAAAAATGATCATCGGGTCTTGTAGACTCTTTTGGTTTTCTTTGTTTTCGAATTTTGAACTTGACAGGCTCGATTTTGCGCTATGTCACGGTCTCTATTTAGCAAATGGGAAGTCAAATTTTGCTTGTTTAACGTCACATGAAGAGTCGCATTAATATCTCACTAGGGTTATGGAGTGGGAGTTGAGGCTGGCTGAATTAACCACACACAATTAGTCTACTCGTATTCATAACTGCACTTGACGCCCTATCCTGGCTAGCGCTAAGATGAACTAGTGTCAACTCTGCTGGATATCAGTGCGCCTATCTCACAGACTCTCCTTGTCACAAACTTTCCTTTTTAGTCTGTGGAACCCTCGTCATTTTTGCGCAATTTTATGGTTGCGCCATGTACTAGTGTTAAAAAGAAGGACTGGCTGGATACCAGTAGTACTACGTAGTCGAGCCCTGAATGCTTGTTAACACTGGAAGCCTGGGACACCCCCGCTCGAAAATGATCACAGCTATCGAAAACCTTTTCCTTGATCTACTACTGTATTAGTCTGAAAATGAGACCCAAGTCTCATTTCAACGGTAGCTATTATGTAGGATCTACAGAAATCAAGTACTACGAGAATCTACCTCAAAAATTTAGAGAGGTAGTCTTCCTAATTAT
>Ga0100392_1002057_pt1 | contig 18643 bp, 9 predicted proteins | sample CryGeymeta201516_FD_81548 | JGI IMG/M metagenome (GOLD analysis project Ga0100392, IMG submission 81548) | Groundwater microbial communities from Crystal Geyser aquifers in Utah, USA - Crystal Geyser metaG 2015-16 | ecosystem: Environmental > Aquatic > Deep subsurface > Groundwater | place: USA... | reverse complement strand
TGATTTTCCAATATCCCGGAATTGGTGATTCGAAAAGCGTCAAACAAGCCCGGGATATGGATATCCCGGAAATTTGCAAAAACAGCCCCGGGATAAATCCATATCCCGGGAATGGTGGTAACAGGAACATTTGAACAATGCATGCACGTATGTCCACTTACGGTCTGTAAAGAATTCACCTCCACATAAATAGCAGAAGTCAACGTATACAGTACCCTGGCAGTCACTGCAACTCTGACCACAGCCATTTTCACCGCATAGTGAACCAGATTGTTTGTACTCATCGATAGACTTAGGAACGAAATTCTTCATAATATCGGCATCAACTGGGACTTCATAGGACGCTAAGACAGCCGCGGTTGTACCAAGTGGGATCTCAAAGGAGTTAAGGCTGTCATCGACGGTCTTGTTAGGGTAGCCGAAAAGGACAGGATATCCATTTTTATCATTCAAGCTAATGCCATCGAGGTCAACATTGTCAGCATCTTCCGCGATCGAGATGAGGACGTAGTATGGACACTCGGTACCATCTTGGCCACATGCTGGAAAGTCGCCACCGCCGGCAATATTTCCATTCTTGTCGAAACAAAGAATGGTAACATATTCCCGTTGCGCTATCTGTTGGTCGTTCCGGCTGCATTTGTTGTCTGTAGTGGACGAGAGTGAAAAGTGAAAAGGTTGGGATGTAAAAGTTTTAGAAAAACTCCACGGAACAACAACGACAGACAAATTGCACGTTCGCAAATTAAAGAAAGCGCTGGTAAAGTCCATCATACTTACTGTTACCTGATGTTCCAAATCCTGGCAGCCGTTGGCCTTTCCAATTGATATATCCTTCATAGTTGACGCAGCCTGCGTTCGAGCGGTAACCAAATTTGAAAAAAGTGTCGTCGCCTGGATCATTTAGCCAATCTGTGCAAAGGGGGTTATCGTTAAGCACTGAGCTAATTCCCATTCCATTGAAGATGGTGGAAGCAGAGGCGCTATCCACCACGAAACCAGCCAGTAGGAGCGATCCAGCAACAAAGATCATTATTTATTTGTATCTGGGTTTAGTTCGTGCTTCAATGCCCTAATCTCAGGATTATTGTGAATTGTGAGAAGATACCAAATTGTGTTCATTTCGATCAAACCAAAATCAAGTACAGTACCAGGTATGCGAACAGTTAGTCAGGGGCATCTTCACGGGCATCCTTTTTTATATGGTACTTGACACTTTTTATTTATCCGCTTTCTCGTACAGTAGTTGCTGATCTCATTGTGGAACCATTTTCAAAATAAGAAAAATACTTATTATTCCTACTATTATTTTAATAATTCCAGAAGGAAAAAAGAACCGCTCTTCATCTGGCAATAGAATGATGAACCAGCCAGAGTACCCGTAGGAGTACCAGGTATGCTATCAGTCCTCACGCGATCAAAAGGTACCCGGATAGAAGCGTCCGCGTTGTGAGATAGCTACAGATCAGGTGAAGTAGCCAGCAATGCATTGGACGTGCATTGGACGTGAAGGTTGGCTGGCCCCAGTAAAGTTCGCGTTGACTGAACACAGCAATTGGACGTGCAGCTTGGCTGGCCTCGGTAGAGTTCGCGTTCACAGAATCTGCAGATTAGGACTATCAGCAGGTGAAGACGAGCGCAGCTAAACCCCACGCTCTACTTTACCAGCTCCCGGTTGTCTACCTAGGCTACTACATGCACTGTTACGTGTGCTCGGAGCGGTTACGGAGAAACTCGGCCTTCTCCTTTCAGAAGCGCCAGTGAGAGTAGTAGAGAGTATTACGCGGGCCAGAGAATTTGTAAAGTATTAAACGATCAAATTCATATCACCTGCAACCTGCAACTCTTTCCCAGCATCTCCCCAAAAGCCCAATTTTTGGATTCTTCTTGGCAAACCATAATAGTTGGTCTTTTCTCTGCTCATCGGGCAATTTCGTTCACTTCCTGTCGCTGAAGAACAAAACCAGGAATGGTCGTCCAATATGAATACTGGTCCAGTTCCAGATCTACTTGCAACTTTGCCATCTGCACATCAGTCTGCTCTCACTTACAAAAAAAAAAATTGAACATCTAATTTACGGGGATCACAACTATGGCGCCCGCAGGGCGCCAAGGTCACCTGAAGGCAACCATTGGCACCAGTCTGCTCTCACTTACAGCAAGGCACTTGTTTGGCACCTCTCTGCAATTTCACGATCAAAGAACTCGTGCAGCACAGTACACGAACCCGCTTTCGATCTACTGACTTTGCATCTCCGCGGAATCTGCATAAAAACGTACCTTGGTCGACCGCACCTCGGTCGATCGAACGCAACGATTGACGACGCACATCTGTTGATCGGACGCACCTCTGTATAAAGCGTACCTCTGTCGATCGCACTTCTGACGATTGACCGTACCTCCACGGTTGGGGACGCACCTCTGTCGATCGATTTCGAATGCGCCTCCTCTCGCTCAGAAATGAAGACAGGGCTGGTTGCTGGTTGCTCAATACAATACAATAGCAGGCAATTTGCGAGGTGCTCGTTGTCTAATCTTCTTTTTAATGCATCTTATTCTACGAATTGTTAGTTTTATACCACTTGTCCAGGCCAAGGCGTTCGCGGTGTGAAAGCAGACTGATCAGCTGGGATGTCTTCTACCAAATCAGGGTAATGACGTTGCAAGACATCGCGAAAGGTGTTTGTATTTTCGACCCAGTTGAGACCGGTTGCTGAATAATGTTCTTCTGTGTAGTATTGATGAAGAAACGGGTCAGCTTCAAGCCTTCTTGTCGCCATGAGCAAGAAGACAACAAAGCTTGTCTCGGACAATGCAAATCCGGGCAGCTTCTTTTCAGCGAATCGGCATACTTGCAAATCGCAGCGCTCAATTCCGTCGTCTCCGTAGACCTCCTCCAACTCAGCCGTCAGAGTTTCATCCTGAGTCAGATCAAAAAAATCTTCATAAGCTGGCAAGTGCAAGGATCGACGTAAGTTGTTAAACCTCAAAATCCCTCGTTCTCGATCTCGGTAAATATCTACAGCCGCAAGATCGATTGGATGAGGAATAGTACGACCCAATTCATCGGTGGGATTAAGATTGCGTAAAGTGTGAGGAAAGTTATGGAGCTGAAGATTGCCGCAAGGATATCGCAAGATAGAGTCCCAAAATTGATGTGGCCGAGCAGGATCAACTCGCAAGGCATGTTCGCCTTTTTCTCCCACCAGCTCCGACATGGGAATGACCCTGGTATTTGTTTCACTTCCATCCAAGTGCAAAATGAGCTGGTCTGGAATCAGTGGATGCAAACGATAGACGGCCGTGAATTCTTCTGTCAAAGAGAAGGGAACTCCCTTGTCATCGGCCATGGTCTCATTTCCAGTTTTCTTTGCTATACCTGGTAGCATATCTGCGATAAAATCTGGAAGGACTCCCATGGCTTTGGTGAAACCATACCAGTTCGTTCGCATACCAACCCTAAGAGTCTCGGTCTTGAGAAGCTCGACTGTCCAGTCAATGGTATGAATTTTAGCAAGTTGCGCTGAAATGACTAATCGTGCCATGCCGAACACTTTATCATCGTCACCTGCTAGCTCTGGATGATTCTCTACAATGGCTTGGGCAACTGCATTGTGTTCTTTTAAAAACAATTCCTGCATCAGCGAAATCCCCATCCAAGAATTCATGTTTTCTCCCGTCGTATTATAGAACGTTCCATTTTCACTGCGAGTTGCCACCTTTGTGTTGGGGTATATTGTGCTAAGCCTGACCTGTCCGCCATCATATGATCGAGCTTGATCAGCACTGGCTTTGGTCTGGCCATATAACCAACTTGCATCCCACCAATGTGTTTTTGCAGAGTCGTAGGCATCATCATTTGGGCGTTCCAACGTTCTTCGAAATGAGAACGAGTCCATGGGACAACCAAACGTTGCACCATCTTCTAACTTAACTTCTCCGTCGGGACCATTGTCATCGAAGTGACCCACCCAATCGTGGGTCATGGCTTGAATCCAAGCTGCGGCAAGGACGTTCAGCTGCATACCGGCGGGATAAAACTCGTTCATAGTCCTTCGCGCCAGTAATTTTTGGGCAACTAGCTGCGGAGGAGGATCCAAATCGTCATTCAGACGCGATGCCTTGGCAATGGCAGGACAGTTCCGTCCAAATGGTGATCCCAAAGCTCCTGCTGCTGGGTGCCGAACATCCGTCCCATAACCACTAGCCGGTCGTGCCAAAGGGATAGGCATGTCATCGGTTTCATTTCCGCCCAAGCTAGCCGCTTGCCGTTTGATGGATTGCATGTAAGCACCTATGGCTGGCGTCTCGACACCAGGAGACGGAAATAGGTTATTCTTTTCCAAAATGTCCCGATGCAGAGCGAGAGGTAGTAAGCCCCAGGGTTCGGGCCAAACATACCATGGCATTGTTCCTTGCAGGAAAGAATGCATGTACATTTGAAACATGGCCAGTGTCCTCGTCATTGCAGATGCGGCTGTCATTTCTTACTGCTATTTTCTTCTTGTAGTGTGTTAACTTTCGTCTGCGTTGTTTTATAACAGTTTCATCGTAATTGTCGATTGATGTTTCTCATCAAAGAGTTCGTGTTTCTTGCGAAAAAATGAGCTGATGCGAACAAAAAAGCCAGCATCCAACGGTTTACTGGTTTAGCGATATGGAGACTTGCGATGTGTGCGCCCAAGTCTATAAAAAGTAAAAAGATAGACGCATATCTGCTCTCGAAACATCGAAACACGATAAACACAACATCTACGAGTAGAAATAAATAATAGACTTTTCTAGTAGTAAACTACTAGTCTACTACGAGTACTAGTAAATCTTCTCGCAAATAATAATTGTAAAACCCAATCAACAATCAAAAGGGCACACATCAACATCAATGAAGCTACTGCAACCACCATGGTATCTCAACGAAGTTTAATCACCATCTTCTGGGGTTGTCTGATTGCTGATTTCCCCTTTACTTCTGCATTTCAAGGTCTACATCAGTTCCATCTCAGTCGTCTGCCAAGACAAGACCTCCGACTCTCCATTACCGCTGATCGCAACATTATTCAAAATAATCATGATCGTACAAGCGCATCGACGAAGGGATCTTCCGCGGTATTATCGCAACGACCTACTAGCTGTGATTCTTTGCATTTACAAATGGTGTCCTTCTACAAGTTTCGACCAATTGCCGAGCCACTTGCGCTGCGTGATAAAGTTTTTGATGCCATGGTTCAAAGGGTACCTGGCCTCCGTGGAAGTCTCTATGTTGCTCACGAGGGAGTCAACGGTCAATTTGCGGTTCCAGTAGAATATGTTAAAGAGTTTGCGAATATTTGTGAAGCTCATCTCGGGTGCCTTGGAGATGCCTTGAATTGGGGCGACGTTGTACCCGTTGACACTCCTACCTTTCAACGCTTGATTGTTCGCAGTCGGGATGCAATCTTACGGGATGGATTAGACGAGACGCAAATCAATAGTATAGACTGGAATGAGGCGGGATTGGTATTATCTCCAGAAAAATGGGATTTTGAAGTACGAGCAGCATCTGATACTGCTACTACAACGACGACGCCTCATCCGTTGATTCTGGATTGTCGTAATGGCTACGAGAGTGACGACGGAAGATTCCACAACGCCATTCCGTTAAACACAACAGCCTTTTCAGAAACATGGGATGTCTTGAATGGTATTGCGGAAAGTGTGGATAACAAAAATCAACCAGTGTTTATTTATTGTACCGGTGGCATCCGGTGTGTCAAGGTCGGAGCTTACATGCAGCAATCATTGGGATTTACAAACGTCAAACGCCTGGAGCATGGTATTATCGGATATCAAAATTGGTACGAGGGTAGACAGCGGAGCGCAGCGACAGAGGTTGATCTCCGACCGTGGTTGTGGGAAGGCAAGAACTTCCTATTTGACAAACGACGAATTGTGGAACAGGCGAAAGGCAGTGCTTCTTCGCAGTCGCCATCGTCTCGTGGCAGGATGAAAATATAGTCGGAGCTACACGATCAAATACATGGACAACTGGAATTACTTTGATTTTTACAGTTTTGCCTTCTTATTCTATTAGCTCACAAAATTTGGATACAGTGCAACATAAGCAACGTCTTCATGCTCTAACGTTGAGCAGAGATCAATTTTCAGATATTTTACACGTTCTCATCGTCGCCTTCCTCTCCAGAAGAGGGAGCAGCGTCCTCATCCTTTTCGATGGGTGTGGTCAAGTCTCCGTTCTTAGCCATTTCCCATCCTCGGATAGAGTCTTGCTTGGCCTGAACCCAATCCTCAATTTGGTCATCTTCACCATCCAACAAGCACAATTCCCAACCGGCAAAGATCTTGGGAAGGAAGAAGAGACGGGCAGGGATACAGAGGAAGGTCATGAAAGGGAAGGCAATGGAAATTGCCTTGAAGTTCATGACCACAAATATTCCAGCAAAGAACAACATTTGGAAGAGAGTGTACATGTGGATGCGCTTCTTTTCCATGTACTCATTGAAGATGGTATTGGGATACTTGCTTGGCTGTTGGAAGAAGAGCAAGAAGCGGTTCCAGAACTGGATTCCAGGCAGAGAGGAAAGACCCATGAAGAGGAAGACTCCCAAAAGGACAGGCATAGGAAGATACTTTAAGACACTCAGGGCAGCCATGGTGCACCCCAACATTAGGTGGGAGAAGAACATAGTCAGCCTGGTCTCTTGGACACTGAGGAATTCCCCCTGATCAGTCTTCTCAGCCAGAGAATTTAAATGAATAATGCAGGGAACAGTGGTGGCAACCAACCAAGGAAGACCCATCAATCCATTGACCATATTGAATAATCCATTCAAGCAAAGATCATAGTTGTAGGCCTCTCCATGTTCAAGCTTGTGGTGCTTATGGTTGATCAAATGCCAAGTGATACCATTATCAAGGTAGCAGAGCAAGAATCCCATGACAGCAGGTCCAGCAGCGGCAAAAGGTGCCCAGGATGGAACATTGCCAAGGTCAACAAACCACGAACGGACTCCAACAGCAGCTTCTTGTTCTGGGCAGTCATCAGGCCAGAAAGTGTCACATGCATCAGTACAGCACTGGAAGGAAGGTTCAAATTGATCAGGTACCTTGAGTGTTTCGGTGTTGACCTGAGGGAAGGCAAGCTCTTTGATCACAGTCCAAACAATAACGGACATGGTGACAGCAAAGTCATGGACTGAAGTTCTGACAACATCACTGCAGAAGAAAGAGCTGAACTTGAAGGAGCGGAAGAAGAAGATCAACCAAGTAGTTCCAAAACCCATGATGATCAGGAAAGCAACTGAGAGGTATTCATAGTCAGCATCATCTTCATAATCTGAGTGAGACTTGTGGCTGGGATCCAAGTAACGAAGGAGACCAGATCCACTGAAGGGATCACCAATGGCATCCATTACAAAGATGGCAACAATCAAAAGGGCAAAAATTTCATCAGTGAAGCGGGTGGCAAGGCGGACATAGCGGGTCAAGTCAAAGAATCCAGCCAGGCAGCAGTAGATGGCCAACCAGATGGAGATCCATCCATTCCAAGAAAGGTAATCAACTCCTGCACTCTCGGCAATATTGTTGATAGCAGAGGAGATTGCCAAGGCAGGTCCAGTAGAACCAATGATACACATGGGCATACCACCAATGAGCGAGTAGGCTACACCAATCCAAGAAGTAGCAAGAATGGTCTCAATAGCACCAATTTTTTGGTTGGACATAGCCCCATATGAAGCTCCAAAGGCCAGGGTAGGAGGGATAATACTGATAAGAATCAGCAAAGAGACAGCAATTGTCTTCTGGTTGAAATTGGTCATCTCCTTGAACCACCAGGTTCCAATAGTTCTCTTAAAATCAGCAACGATTCCTGTGAGATAATACGAAAATGCATTGTGAGTGGATCATAGAATAACGTCGACGTTTTGCACCGAAAGAGCTAGATGTGACACGTACCTCGTCCCCAGGGTTGAGCTTCGGAGAGATGGACCTTGCCGGCATTGGGGTCGATGGTGTCGTTGGCTGGAGGCTCTCCGGTACGATCGCGAGGGACATGGTAGTCCCTTTTAGGCATAGTAGTATCAACGAAAGACATGGTGGCTAAATGTTAATGAAATGAATTAGATTAATACAAGAGCTGCCGATGAATTTGCTTTCTGAGAGAAAGGAAATTGAAATTATGTGCTGTGAATGTTTGTCCAGATTAAAAGCAAATTTGAGGAAGCATCCTGCTTTTTCTTCCCGAATTGCTGACATCAACCTTTCGGTCGCGTCAAGATCTTCGCTCGCGTAAGACGTCCGTCGGATATCTCAGAGAAAGAAGCATCATTGAAGGACTAGGTTCCGACCAATTGTTCCATCCGGTACTTGGATCATAAAGTGATAATTTAGGGTATTCTAAAACTCGGAAATGCCACCGTGTCTTGTCCTAAGTAAACGTCAGGAAACTCACATCTTTAGCCACGTAAAAAAGTCCGAATGGACTTCAAATACATACGTACTTAATAGAATATTGCTGGATGTCAAGTCGAGGTGGCGTACTAGCGGAAAATTGAGGTACAGTTTTGGTACCAGGTACAGTAAATGGAACGTGACACCAATGCTTTAAATATTGAAATCCGATATCTGCAGTGCACGAAGGAATGATTGAAGATAAGTAGTACTTGGTAATGATTAGCTAGTAATGATGGATCGAAGTTTGCTCTTTGATGGGTTGACTCTTTTCACACAGCTTAGAAGTGGAAATATGTTTGAATTACTTTACTAGGACAAATCCAAGGTGTGACAAGTTTCCAACCCTGGGAAAGTCGCGGATGGGTGTCGAGTTGGAAGTGATGAAGCTTTCATTTCTTTTTTCGTTTCCTGATGATACTCCAGACTCCAGTAGCCCTTTACAGCGAGAGACATTAAGAACTGCTGTCGCGCTGTTGTCCCGATATCAAAGAAAAAGAAAAAACTGTGTATTGACTCATGATAGGTAGACTTGGCACTGTCGAAACGTGGCGGTTGTATCGATAGTCATGTGACAAAAACAAAGCAAGCGGGAACAATCACCCGATGATGATGTTTTGGTTTTGGCGCCAAGGGATAAATGCCGCCCGACGAAAGACTGCTGTTTTTTTCAAGTCAGCATAAATGCGAGCAGACGGACAGTTAGGATTCTGAATATGTCTACCCTGACGATAGGTTTGATACTTCTGTCGGCGGCCGTCGAATCTCCTCCTTCGTCGCCCGCTCCTCCATCAGGTCTCACGTTGATCCATTGTTGAAGGAGGCATTTTCATCCCAATCCGTCAATCGTCTGGAACTCCTTTTGTCTCATTCACTGTTGCTTCAATGGGGAAATTGAGACTCCTTACGATGAGAAGAACACAAAAAGCAGCAGCAGCAAAAATCGCAGCTATGATTGCTCGCCTTTACCGCGAATGCAGTCTGCCTTGTCGACTATTCGCAGAGTGCATTCCCGACGCTTACCACATACTCTGATGTCTGAAACGCCAGAAAATTCGTAGTTACCTTATTGACACCAACGCAGATTTCGACGAACCAGCTAATTGCAACTGATACGAGCTCATCACCTGCGAGAAGACGCAAGGGGGGCATAGAGTCTGCGAAAGAGTGGTGAATCGGGCAGCATTGCAAAAGACTATCTTTTAGGCATCATGTTGCGGTAAATCATCGACAGTTGATTCACTTTCGAGCAGTCTTCAATCCCCTTATCCCTCTATTCCCCAACCGAGCATTCTTTCACCCTCCTGCTGTTCCTGTCGCTCTTGTTTGCGCCTACAATGTCTAGATAAACCTTAAGTTGTCAGAAAATCAAAATATGCACTCCGCAGGTTATATTTATATGGTTTACGTATACAACTCTAATGCAACTGTGCAGGCATTACCATATCTGGGTGCAAAAACATCCCAGGATACTCTCAACTGTCAGGTGCGGCTGAAGTTCTTGAGACCGCGCGCATCCTAACTTGCTGATGCATTGGGGTTCGGTGAGTACGCGGCACTTACGCTATACACTACATCATCCGTTAGTCGTATTTTTAACTTTGAGTTTTCCTGCAAGTGCGTCATGCGGTTCTATCCAGAACAACGAAAGTCTCCGAACACGTTGGACACGTATTCTGGAATCGTAACCAACCAGCCATGCACTGTTCGTGAAACATGTGGGAGCACCTTTGGTTGCTAGATTCGCAGACACTCTCACCACCTCGAAATGGTTTCTCGCAAAGCCTGCACAATGGTCGATGCGCAACGGTGGTAGTCACAGTAGAGGGAGCAGTTCCGTTGTTGGGAAAGCGGATACTTGCGCTCAACATGCGCTGCAGTAACCTGGGAGGCGAACGTCCGCTGGTTATCGACGTAGCTACTGCTTCATCATTTTTACCCTCTTGAATACTGCTACCAGAAGATGAGTTTCCAGTCTCGAGATCCGTGCCATCCAAGGCTTCCCTCTTCGTGCTTGATTCGGTGACTTCATCGTCGCTGTCGTCGGCCTCGAATGTCTTTAAAGTGTGGGAAAGTAAAAGAGTTCAATTAGCGGCGATATATAGTCGATGCGGAAGTTGCAACAGTAAGACTCGGCAAAAACTTACTTTCACACGAAGACTGTTCTTGAGATCAATCTCGTCCTCAGGGTTTTCTCTAGAAGCTGCCAATTCGCCACCTCGGAGGTCTGAGACTGGCGGTCGAGGTGCGGGGTATAGCAACAGACACAATTAAGGCTTGCAAGATTGCATTGAGAGCTAATAGTAGAAATTGCAACGAGGAACCTACCGACACGACCGTTGGATTTGCCCTTCCTGCATAACTTTCGAATCTTTCCCTGGAAACAGGAGAGGCAGAGCAGAAGAAAGAGGATACCAAAGGAAACTCCGCCGCACCTGATAAAGTAAAATCAAGGTACGAAAAATATGTTAGATCTGTCCGATGTTGTCAACACGTTCAACAGTTTCTCTCTCAGTATTGCATTTCCAGGACCCAAAATGACAGTCAATTGGATAAACTACCGTAAGCATTCTTTTAGATCATTGGAAACGATTCTGAACTCACAGTTTCACAAAGAGCACTTGTTGATCATTGAGACTTGTCAAATTCATCTTAAAGGCGCTTTTACAGAATGCCGATTGATCTTTGTTGGTAGATGCGGTTTATTTGTTGAGCTGAAGTGGAAGACAAGGAGATGTGAAGTGTTGTTGACGAACTTGGGCAAGTTGTACGGTAGTCTACTATTAAAGTATTATTATTTTGAGCTGAGGATTACTCAAAGGTATGTACTCTAATGATTAGTACTAGTACTCCGTACTACTGTAGTACTAGCTAGCAAGTTTGAGAATCCAGTGAAGTTGACTAATCAGAGTAGTACTAGTACCCTACTAGCTAGTAGACTTGAATTAGTGCAATGACAACGACATGCTTCCCTGGGTTACGTACGGTACTGCAGCTGAACACTGTATGTGCCTTTAGTCTTGTTATTTTTTGCTAAAAAGGCCAATAATTAGTCGTCTTTGTATCGGACGGAGCAATCGTCCGATAGTTTCATTTAGATCAGACCTGCCAAATCTTAAAATCCAATAAGTGAAAATTAAGTTGCTTAAAGGGTCTTTTCTTTTTTAGCTCTAGTAAGCGCGCGCACGGCCCTGCTTTGGCACCAAAGTAGAATCTTTTTCACCCCCCGCGCAGTGCTGTACTGTTTACAGTGGTACTGTAGTACTACTAGTACTACTACTAGTAGTAGCTACTAGAGTAATCATCAATACTACTCGGGAGTAGTCTACTGTACGACTCATCACAGGCAGGCTTGTTTAGGTACGTATCGTCTCACCGTTATGTTTGGGATAATTGTGGTGGTCTGGTAGTGGTCTACAGGGACCAGCAAGAAATTCGTAAGCTGTGCTACCGCTCAGCAGGGGGGGCTTTCTATTCAATACTAGCTTGGATTAGTGGAAGATCTTCTACTAGCAGCAGAAGAAGCGATGTCTACTACTACTAGTAAGGGAGCTGCAGTAGACCTTTCGAAATCGAGAAACCTGATCTTTTTTTCCAACAAACTATTTTCGCGTATTTTGATCCCCCTCTACCTGGACTGCTCATGAAACGGTCATTCTGGGGAGCCAGTCCAGTTTGAGATTTAAAATTATATTAATACTAGACTACTAGCTAGTACCTGGTACACCTTTGATGTGCGGTACCTGGTACCAGTACCCCTGGTATGAGCTACCAGCACTAGCTAGCTTGTAGGTCTAGTAGTAGCGAGCAGACTCTAGTACGGTACTAGTTTAGCAATCCAAGTACTCGTACCTGGTAATAAAAAAATCTTAACCCTATCGAATCATCAAAGATCAGTCTCGAGTTGGTTTCGTCCAACAGTACTACTTTTTGTGGTGCTGACGTTTTTTGTAACATGTGTGAGGAGTAAAAGCTACCAGTAGATCTACAACAACTAGTAGACTACTAGCTAGGTGATGATGGACGAGACGATGACAAGATCTAGTAATATCACACTTAGAGTTTAACAGCACAAATATTTTTTAGCATTCTCTTCTATGCGCAACTGCCTGTGCTCCATCTTCTGTATACTGATTTGCTTCAACTTTCCTACTGCATTCAAAGCTAGCGCCACTGCCACAGAAGCCACTATCGACACGAACACCTGCAGCACCAGAAACAACAGCAGCAACAACAAAATGACAGCCGATGGAAACTTGCCCCGCTGGGAACTTAACGACCGATTTGGGTTCAAAGGCCCAATGGACGAAGGCCTGGATACATACGTGGCCGAAACAGGAGAGCAAGCCAAATCCTTTCACTCGAAATACGAAGGAAAATTGGCATCAGTTTCCTTACGTCAAGTAATTGTGGAATACGAGCAAATTGCTGTTCGTCGAGGTACCGTCTCTAGCTATCTGTCGCTTCATTACGATACGCAACTCGACAATGATGCCCTGAAAAAACGCAAAGGTAGGCTAATATAAGTGATACGCTCTTGGAACTTTTTAGATTTTTCCTGTTTTCATACTTGTTTTTTTTAATATGATGTTGTTTTTTATCAACAAATCCGCACCTCAGCAACTCTTGCATGTTATTGCATCGGCATAATTCCTCCTCACTTCCACAGGTGCTATTAACGCCATTCAGAGTCAAGTCTTTGGAGATCACTTGGAATGGTTCTCGCTGGACTTGGCCGCCATGGACGATATAGTCTTGGCAGATCATTACGAAAAGGACCCATCTTTGAAGGATTACCAGGCCTACATTGAAGAAGAGCGTCGCTTCAAGGACCACAATTTGGCTAAGGATGTTGAACGAGCCCTGACAGTACGGAATCCCTGGATGGGAACCCGCAATGTTGTCAGTTTCTTTGATAAAGAACGTTCCTTGATGCGCTTTCAGCTGAAGGAGGGAGACGATCCTGTGAATATGGAAGTCTTGTTGAGCTCTCTTGGTAGTTCCAAGGATGCGGCTGTTCGCCTCAAGTGTATGCAGGAATTGAACACTGGCTTGGGTGGTAGCATTGGACGTGTGGCTGCTCTCAGTTTGAGTACAGTAGCTGGGTCGTGGCATATTGAAAATCAAGAACGCAACTACACAAATTTGCGCACCCAACGTAATCTGGGAAACAACTGTCCCGATGAAGTCGTCGATTCTCTGTTGCTCGGAGTGCGCTCGGCGGGTGTGCCTCTCTGTAAGCGCTATTACAATCTCAAAAAAAGTATTTTGAAGCAGACCCAGGGGCTCGAAAAATTTCGTTGGAGTGATCGCAATGCGCCAATCGATATTGATGGCGACAATAAGGAAGTGGAAAAGATTTCCTGGGACGATTGTGTCAAGATTGTTGAAAAGGGGGTAAGTCATGGCAATGGTAGAATGTGCTATGCGGATTTGTATATCGTTATCATTTTTATTCCAATCATAGTAACTAACATAATTGCTCTTTCTCTCACGCAATGGACGCTTAAAAGTACCGTTCCTTTTCACCTCGTATGGCGGAAATGTTTACCGGATTCGTCGAAGAAAAGCGCATCGATGTTCCAGCCACCGACGGAAAGCAGGGTGGTGCCTATTGCAGCGGAGCGGTCCCAGGTATTGGGCCATTTCAGCTGCTGAACTACGAAGGTACCAAGCGTGATGTTGCGACAACGGCACACGAGTCAGGTCACGCTGTCCACAATGTCTTGGCTTATCCAAAGGGCTACTTGCAGTACCATCCTCCCTTGACGCTCGCTGAGACGGCTAGCATATTTGGTGAAATGATTGTCTTTCGGGATTTGCTCAAAATGGCCAGCTCACCGAATGAACGCCTATCGTTGCTCATGAGCAAAATCGATGATACCATTAACAGTGTGGTCCGCCAATGTTCGTTTGATCGCTTTGAGGAATTAGCGCATACTGCTCGTAAGGACGGGGAACTGAATACCGAGGAATTGGACAAGTTTTGGATGCAAGCTGTAGAAGAATACTATGGAAAAGCAGGCGAAGCCGGTGCCCCATTTGACGACTACGACGACATTCAACATTTGTGGGCCTACGTGCCCCACTTTCATCACGTTCCTTTTTACGTGTATTCGTACGCCTTTGCCGACTTGGTGGTTGGAACGCTCTATCATAGCTTCCAGACGACACCTGATGGCTTTGAAGACCGCTTGTTGGATTTGCTTGCCGCTGGCGGAACAAAGGACTTTGCGACGGCTTTGGCGCCCTTTGGATTAGATCCCAAGAGTCCCTCATTTTGGGAGGATGCTATCAAGGCTCATTTGGGAGGATTGATGGCCGAAGCGGAAAGTTTAGCCGAAGAGTTGGGCTACATGAAAAATGCGTAGGATTACAACCCAAAAATGATTTCAAAAGCATAGCTGAGCAAAGAAAGTGGTGATTTTACAGTAGTCAGCAATTACCGCAATTACCAACAGTGCCGTGCGAAGAGCAAGCACAGTAGAGGGCAGAAATCCTTCACAAAGTACTATCCTTCGTTTTCTAGTGTTTCTAGTGATTGTTTTTCAGCCAGGCAACGAAGACCATTGTCGAGACAGTTGGCTTTCTTGATTATGTTATGATAAACAATTAATGAACAAAGCTTGCTCTAATAACTATGTCGAGTTGGAAGGTGGTTTGTGTAATTGAAATTGTGTGATTAAATAGCGCAATATTAAATTCAAGCTAGCAGTTTGCGGCGTACGGGTCTTTTCAACGGAAACTTCGATCCAGCAACCATCAGCACTTGTTCTTGATGAATGCGGAGAGTCGATGAGAGAAAGCGGGACGCGAGGTATCCATACTATAGGCAGTTGGTGACATTATAAGCAGTTGATGATGAAGGAGAAAAACCAGGCTTTCCAACAGTTTAAAAGTCATCATCCAAGATATCCAGAGCTTGCTGGAGTATGGCAGAAACCTTTTGTATCTGCAGCGACCGAGCCTGTGGCGATATTGCTGAAAGCTGACGGGTACGCCGCGCAACGATGGTGACGTTACCGATGGAGAAATTTTGAGGGCATTGTTGATTTTCTTTTGACATGGTGCTCTATGCGAGAATATAATGGCTACTCTGAGTAGTGATTGGGTGTGAGGTTACTAAGGAAGTGATAATATTATTCTAATAATAAATATGACAGAAGTGGAATTCAAAATCTGACAAAAAAGTGCAGATGTTCGGAAACGGGAGGGAACTTGACACCCTTACGCTTCTTTCACACCCTTACGCTTCTTTCACACCTCTATGCCTCCTTCCCCGTACAAGTACCAGGTACTATGGTACCTGGTACCAGGTACTACTTTTACCACTGGTAGTACCGTGCCAGGTACTGGTACCCCTGGTGCCTCTAATAGTAGTACTTCCAGGTAGGAGCTAGTAGTGGTACCCTACTAGCTACGTAGTCGTAGTACCTGGTAGTGGTACCTGGTACCTGGTAGTGGTACTTGGTAGCCCATCTACAGTCAGAATGCTGCACTCTTTTCACTCTGGAGCTCTTAAATCTGTTAAAGAATGAAGTGACGCACGTTTTCGTAATAAAACAGCCATACAGAATTTTTCATAGTAGATGAACAGCTGGCCTCCATGTGTCATTCTGAGGTTTTGTCTAGACCTAGTTAAATGGGGCACAAGCTTTTTGCGACTTACTAGTACTGCCTAATACTGCTGGTACTACTGGTACTGGGTACTGTACCTGGTATCCGGTATCTGGTATCTGGTACCAGGTAGGTACTACAGTAGTACCTGGTAATACTAGCATCCACTACCTGGTAATACAGGTACCAGGGTACCATGTGTGTAGTAACCGGATACTGGTACCTGGTACTAGTAGACACTTGATACGCTTGTTTAGCAAGAAAGCTTGTACTGGTAAGAACAGCTGGGAAAGCAAGGAAGTCATCCGACATGCACTGGCATGGTTTCTTTGGTCAGAGCATACCAGGTAAAGGGTTCAACCACTAGGTAGACCAGTAGTATAACGTACCACTGCTGGCTGTAAAAGAAGATCTAGTACTTGTAGGCATACTAGTACCAGGTAGTGGTAGAACGCACTACCTGGTACCGTACCAGATACCTACCTGGTACCACTTTGAGTGATAGCTAGAGTTGCAGAACAAAAAGAGTCCCACCTTTCACTAGTTACCAGTACCAGGTAGTACCATACATCGGATCCGAACAACCTGTAGACGTCTGTGGGGGAAACGGTACCGGAAAAAATTAAAAAAACTGTCCAAAAGTTGAATTCCGCTTGCTGGCTATGTCTATTTTTTGCCGACACTATTCTGCACTTTCATTGCATTTCTCACACTGGCTCGGAAAAGACACTATGGCACTCGACAAAATTGGGTTTTTCCATAGAAAAACTCATCACTGCAGAAATCGATCGAGCTCTTCGTACCCAAAAGCAAAAAAAAACTATCTTATTTTGAAGGTTCAGAAGTTGTGTACGCACGATGCTTGTTCTATGCATGCTTATCGTTTGTTTCTTCGGCAAAATGCATATTCAAGTAAAGCACAGTTAGTGCGTTGTAGGTAGGATCAATGCAGTGTCTATCTAGTGCTTTCTGAGTCAGTGAAAGTGTTAGGAATGTCCTTTTTGATGTTCGCTCAAATACAGTTCAAAGGCAGACTTGTCGGAGGGACCGAACGCCAGAGGATCATACTCGAGAATTTTATCTGGAAAAGCTAGTTTTGCAACTTCTTTTCCTCGTCCTCGCTCTTTTGGGTCTTCTACCAAGGCATCGTAAGCACGAGCAAACCCCCGACGCAGACCCGCAAATATTTTATCCCGCTCTGTTTCTAGTTTGCCGACTTCATCCGAGCCATGAGGCAAAGCCACCGTCAGAATATGCGGCTCTGAAATATCCTTGTAATCCCTTCGGCTCTTGGCGTACTCGTTCAAGGTTAATACATCTTCCGAATAGACCTTTTTGTGAGTGTAACTCGTCATGTACTTGAACATGTTCGGAAGCTTGTTTTTTCGAAGAAAAAAGCGTCGTAAGATCAATCGTTCAAAAATACTGCCCTTCCCTGAGACATCAACACCATCTGGCCGTGATCGAATCGTTACTATGTGTGTTGCGCCTTCTTCGATGGCAGCCCGAAACGGCAGTGGCTGAAATAGCATAGAGTCTGCCAATGGTTCCAAGTCTTGGTGATTTCGATTGTTGCCAAGTGTGAGCTTTCCAGTTGCATTCAAAGCAATGGCTGTCTGATTCATATTCATGACAGGACCGGCGATACCAGGGAGCAAACAAGACGCGTGCATACATTGGCACAATTCCTGTAATGACGAAAAGCTGCCCTTTTCCATATCCATAATGATGGCCTTTTCGCTCTTCAATGCCGATGCCATCACTTTCAGTGGCTGTTTCTTTTGCATTCTAACAAAGGCATCCCAGTCGAGACGTTTGGTTTGTTGGAGCGTCCGCTTCAACAAGAAATTCAAATTTAATACTGGCTTTCCGCCTTCCGGTCTAGTCAAGACATCTCGGTAGAGACGTGGATCCAAAAGTCCAAACCCCAAGCTTCGCAAAAGCCGGCGTGTATCAATGAATTGTCTGCCTGACGTGGTCAATTGATCGTAATAAACCTCGGGTCCGAACCAAGGCAATTGACGTGTGGTCAAATAAGAGGCAATGATAGATCCTGCCGAAGACCCGTAAAACACATCAAAGGTATCGGTTAAATTCAAATAATAGACGGCACCGACCATCCCCGCGGATACGCATCCTCGCATGCCACCTCCTTCTACGCACAATGCTACCTTGTATCCGTCGGGTCTTGGTTCTTCGCTGGGTTGAGAACCAGCATTTTTACGTTCGTACAGGACCTTTGCTACCGGGTGCACATAGTCGAGATCGGTCGTCGATCCGATCATTTGAGTATCTCCTTTAACGACAAGGGATTTCAGGAGCGTGTCGTAATCAATCTCACCCTTTTCAGTACGGAATCTGTTTTCCTTATCGGCAAAATAATCGTCCAAGGCTCCGACATTCGTAATTTCATATTTAACGTCGCTTGTTGTCTTCCGTTTCCGTTTCTTGGCAGCCTCCCGAAGTTCGGCCTGATCACGCGACAGCTGTCTCAAACCTAATTTATTCAATACACGAGCACGTTTGGATACTCGTAGTAGCGGTTTATCAGCAGCAGCAGCAGCAGCAGCAGCAGCAG
>Ga0100392_1002047_pt1 | contig 18697 bp, 15 predicted proteins | sample CryGeymeta201516_FD_81548 | JGI IMG/M metagenome (GOLD analysis project Ga0100392, IMG submission 81548) | Groundwater microbial communities from Crystal Geyser aquifers in Utah, USA - Crystal Geyser metaG 2015-16 | ecosystem: Environmental > Aquatic > Deep subsurface > Groundwater | place: USA... | reverse complement strand
AGGATTTGAATGGCTTGATCATTGGACCTGATGTGGGCTCTTGTGGAACGGCAGTCTTTACTGGGAAAATGGTGTTGGTTGAAGATGTTGCCACCGACCCTAAATGGGCGACGGTTAAAGACGTAGTTCTTGGTTATGGTATTCGAAGTGCCTGGTCGAAGCCTGTTCTGGATAGCTCTGGCAAGGTGCTTGGCTCATTTTGTATGTATGGTGAAGCGCCAGGCTTGCCCAATGAAGAGCAATTGGCCGATATGGAATCAGCAGCGCATTTGGCCAGTATAGTATTGGAACGCGAGCAGCGAGATGTTTCTCTGCGCAAGTTTTCACGCGCCATTGAGCAAGCGGGTGAAGCTATTTTAATCACCGATGTCAGAGGAATGATTGAATATATCAATCCTGCATTTACCAAACTCTCGGGCTATACCGAAGAAGATTTACTGGGGAAAACGCCACGTGAACTTAAGAGTGGCTTTCAAAGTGAAGCTTATTACCAAGAGCTTTGGGGTACGATTACATCAGGTAAGGTCTGGACAGGAAGCATTATTGATCGGCGTAAAGATGGCTCAAGCTATCCGGCTATGATGTCCATTGCGCCAATCTTGAATGATCAAGGTGAGATTACGAACTTTGTGAGCATTCAGCAGGACATGACAGAGCATCAGGCTTTGGAGAATCAATTTCGCCAAGCGCAGAAAATGGAAGCATTGGGCACGTTGGTGGGCGGTATTGCCCATGATTTTAATAATATCTTGGCCGGCATGACGGGTAATTTGTATTTGGCGAAGAAAAACACTGAAGACAGGCCAGATGTGCAACGTAAGCTGAGGAAGGTGGAAGACTTATCCTTTCGAGCAGCTGATTTGATTCAACAGCTGCTCACCTTTGCTCTCCGCGATATGGTGACTATGAAACCACTGCCCTTGGCGACTTTTATCAAAGAGCCACTTAAATTGATGCGCACCACCATCCCTGAAAATATCAAACTGCGCCGTGATGTGTGCACCGATTCGTTGCTGATTAATGGCGATGCCACACAGCTGCAACAAGCCCTGATTAATTTGGTAAATAATGCCCGTGATGCACTGGAGGGTATTGATAACCCAACCATTACTGTGCGGTTGAATACGGTGGAGGTAGATAGTAAATTCTTGGAAAATCACCCCTATTTTCTTAAAGGTGTGTATGCCCACTTACAAGTGCAGGACAATGGCTGCGGCATTCCTAGCGAACATTTGGATCATTTGTTTGAACCATTTTTTACCACCAAAGAGCAAGGTAAAGGCACAGGGCTCGGCCTTGCTATGGTGTTTGGCGCTATCAAAACACATCAAGGTTATATTGAAGTGGAAAGTAAGGAAGGCGAGGGCTCTGCATTTCATCTCTACATTCCGTTGCTTGACCAGGCGTTCCAACCTGCTGCATCCAAGGCAGAGATGCCTATCGTTAATGGAAATGGTGAAGTGGTATTGTTGGTTGATGATGAGGCGCATATTCGTGCTACAGGCAAAGAGGTGCTGGAGTCTTTGGGGTATGAAGTGTTGCTGGCTAAAGATGGCCAGGAAGCTGTCGATATCTATAGCAAATCGTTTAAGCGCATTAAAGTAGTGGTGATGGATGTGGTGATGCCTAAGCTTGGTGGCGTTGAAGCGGCGCATCAAATCATGGCGCTTAACCCGAATGTTAAAGTCATTTTTGCATCAGGATACGACATTGAAGAGGCTTTGCCTGAAAATGTTTTATCGTCAGAGGTTCCCGTGTTGGCCAAGCCTTATGATGTGAAGCTGTTAAGCAAAGAAATTGCATCTGCAATTTCTGCAGCCGAGAAAGAGGTGGTGACCAACTGGTCGATTTAAAGCATACAAATAGCTGTCAAATCCCGGTCAATAAAAAAAAATATTAGCCCTCAATCATCTTGGTGTAGTATCGCCCATCTTTAGCAGCCTAAGCTGCATCGAAAATCATTCTTCTGCCGTGCTTGGTGACCAAGCCGCATCGTGATGGCAGCACAATTTGGGATTTAGCTATGGAATCAGGTAAATGGACAACCAAGAAAGCAGCGGAACTCTACCAAACCGAAGGGTGGGGCAATGGTTTTTTCGGCATCAATAAAAAAGGCAATATGGTCGCTATCCCCGATGGCGAGCATGAAATCGATTTAAAAGAGCTTTGCGATGATCTTGAAAAGAAAGATTTGTATGCGCCTTTGCTGCTGCGCTTTTCTGATATGCTCCGTCAGCGCATGAGTCAGATTTATGCCCGCTTTCAAATTGCCCGTGAAGAATCCGAATATCAGGGCAAATACTTTGGCGTTTATCCCATCAAGGTGAACCAACAGCGCCAAGTGGTGGAAGAAATTGTGGAATTTGGTTCCGAATTTAATTGGGGCTTAGAAGCTGGCTCCAAGCCTGAATTGCATGCCACACTGGCCATGCTTGAAGATGTGGAAGGGTTGATTGTTTGCAACGGATACAAAGACCGTGAGTTTATCGAACTTGCCATGATTGGTCGCAAAATGGGCAAGCAAGTGTTTATCGTGGTCGAAAAACCCAATGAGCTGGACATGATTCTGGATGCTTCCAAACGTTTTGGTGTGGATCCGCTGATTGGTCTGCGCTGCAAGCTGGCAGCCACTAGCCACGGCCTTTGGGAAGATTCTGGCGGGGATAATTCTAAATTTGGTTTGGCTCCATCCGAGCTGATGGATGTAGTGAACAAGCTTAAAAATGCAAATATGCTTCATTGCCTGCGCTTGCTGCATTTTCATATTGGCTCGCAAGTGCCACAAATTCGCCGCATCAAACAAGCCATGCAGGAAGCGGCCAGATTTTACGTGGAAATGCGTAAATTGGGTGCGCCCATTGAATTTATGGATGTGGGTGGTGGTTTGGGTGTGAACTATGATGGTTCGATTTCATCGAATCACTCATCGGTGGATTATTCTTTGCAAGAATATGCCAATGACATTGTTTGGACGCTCAAAGGCGTGTGTGACGATGAAGAAATGCCGCACCCGAATATCATTTCTGAATCGGGTCGGGCATTGGTGGCGCATCATGCGGTGCTCATTATCGATGTGCTTGGCGTGTCCAAACGCAGCACAGGCACTGCGCTGAATGAACCCCACGAAGATGCGCCCATGCAATTGCGCCAATTGTGGATGACGCTGGAAGATTTGGATGAGATTAATCCCCGCGAAGCTTTGCATGATGTGGTCTCGCTGCGTGAAGATGTAAACAAACTCTTCACCCTTGGCCATTGCACCCTGCTTGAGCGCTCACAAGCCGATGAGTTTTATTGGTATATTCTTGGTCTGCTCATGAAAAAGATTGGTAAAGATGATTTGAATCAAATGATTCCAGGCATTCATAAACAATTGGCCGATCGCTATTTCTGCAATTTTTCCTTGTTTCAATCGCTGCCCGATTCTTGGGCTATTGATCAGGTGTTTCCAGTGGTGCCGATTCATCGCTTGGATGAAGCTCCAACACGTGATGCGATTTTGGTGGATATCACATGTGATTCAGATGGTAAAATTCAGCAGTTTCCAACCTCAGAAGGGGTGATGGATACGCTTCCATTGCATGAACTCAAAGTTGGTGAAGATTATTTGATAGGCATTTTTCTCACGGGTGCTTACCAGGAAATTCTGGGGGATTTGCATAATCTTTTTGGTGATACCCATGCCATACATGTGCGCATGGATGGCGACGGATATGAGCTTGAGCAAGTGGTGGAGGGTGAATCGGTTGCTGAAGTGCTCGATTATGTACAGTTCCATGAAAAAGTGTTGATAGACCGTATGCGCAGGCAGCTCTCAGAAGCCAAAGCCACAGGCAGAATCAGCGCGAAGGAATATACCACCTTCCTTAATTACTACCGTGAGGGTCTTAAAGGATATACTTACTTAGAAGAGCATCCTGCCATGGAGATTGGCAGCATCGATAAATAAATCAGGTTTTGGTATTGGGCTGGCTATCCGATTCAGCACAGATAATAGGCACAGTGCTTGGTGGTTGCGGCGCAGGAATCGAGCGCTCGCGCGCCACAACGATGCCAGCGATGGAGATACAGACAATGCCGATAAAACCAACAAGGTCGGTGAGTTCATCCCATAAGATATAACCAAAGAAACCAGCAAATATAAGGCTTGAGTAACCCAAAGGTGATACTTGCGTCACTGGAGCGCGCTGATAAGCCCAAGTCAGCGAGAGCTGACCCAAACTACCACAGCAACCCACCAAAAGCAGCCAAAGCCAAGCCATAGGTTGCGGCCATTCAAAAAACCAAAACATGGGCACGGCAGTAACGATGGATGAAATGAGGGCAAACCAGACCACAATACTGATGGGATCATCGGTGCTGGTCAGGCGTTTCACCGTGGTTAAGGCCATACCCGCCAATGCGCCTGAGCAAAGACCAGACAAACCAGCTACGGAAAATAAGTCTGAACTGGGGCGAAACAACAAAGCTAATCCGAGTAAACTTAAACCCAATGCGACACGGCGATGCAGTGTCCAATTCTCTTTGAGCCAGACCACTGCAAATAGGGCGATGAAAATCGGTGAGGTGTAGTTGAGCAATAAAGCATCAGCAACATGCAGGTTGTCCAAGGCATAAAAATAACAGTAGGTGGCAAGGATGCCGCCGCCTGCGCGCAACACATGTAAAGGAAAATGATTGGTTTTCAGCGAAGTATGATTGCGCATGACCAAGGGAAGTAACACCAACAGGGCAATAAAGTTGCGGAAAAATACCACCTCAGATAAAGGCAAGCTTTGGCTGGCCAATCGCACACCCACAGCCATGCCAGCAAAACTTAATGCTGAAACCAAGGCAAAACCCACCCATGCAGCATTACTATTGCTGGCGCTTGTTAAGGTATGTTGGCTCATGAAAGGCGGTTGCGGAAGTCTTGGTAAGTAAAGCGGCGAATCAATTCAAAGCTTTGGTCGGTGTGCCAAATGCCGATATCAGGATGGCGCACGCCATTAAACATGGTGGTTTAAACCATAGTGTAATGCATCATATCTTCAAAGGTGAGCTTTGAGCCCACTTTGAGCTTCTCATCAAAGCTGTAAGTATCGATCACATCACCTGCAAGGCATGAGGTGCCGCCCAAGCGATAGGTAAAAGCTTTTTCATCGGCTAAACCTGCGCCAGTGATGGTGGGGCGATAGGGCATTTCCAATACATCGGGCATATGCGCAGTGGCGGAAATATCAAGAATGACCACAGGCAAAGTATCGGTGGGCACAATATCAAGCACCGAAGTTACCAATACGCCAGTTTGCCATGCGATGGCGCCACCTGGTTCAAAATACACTTTCACGCCCCATTTTTTGCGGAAGGTTTTCACGCGCGCAATCAAAGCATCCACATCGTAATCGGCATGGGTCATCAAATGGCCGCCGCCAAAATTCACCCATTTAAGCTGCGGAATATATGCTGCAAATTTTTCTTCAAAAGCATCGATAAGGGTAATGGAAGATGATGCTAAATTTTCGCACAAAGCATGGGCATGTAAGCCTTCAATGCCTTGCAAATCGGTGGGGGTTAAATGCTCAGGGCGAATGCCCAAACGCGAGCCTGCAAAGCAGGGGTTATACAAGTCGGTCGCCACTTCAGCGATGCCAGGGTTCACCCGTAAACCACAGGATACGCCAGATGCCAAAGCGCGTTCACTAAACTTATGCCATTGGGCCGTAGAGTTAAACACCATGTGGTCGGCCATGCTGGTGATGTCGTCAAACTCATCATCGCGGTAAGCGGCAGCATAAATATGATTTTCGCCTTGAAATTTTTCATGCGACAATTGCAGTTCATACAGGGAGCTGGCTGTGCAACCTGGTAAATATTCCTTGATCAGCGGAAACATCGACCACATAGCAAAACCTTTAAGCGCCAAAATAATGGTACAATCAGCTTCGTCCTGCACACGTTTGAGCACGCTTAAATTTTTAATCAGCTTGTCTTCTTCTAGCAAATAACAAGGTGATGGCACTTTGGAAATATCAAACGTCATTTGGTTAGCCTTTTTTGAACCGCAAAGTAGGCAAAGTTATGCGAAGTATGTGATGATAAATCCTCATGACTGCTGTGCTCTTTTGTCTCTGCGGTAAATCCCATTATTCTGGTAGTGAATCGACATCGATATCGGTTTCAATATCTGTCCAGGGCAGACCGTGTTTGTTCAAAGCTTCCATAAATGGATCAGGATCAAACTCTTCCATATTGTGCACGCCTGCTTTTTTCCACTTGCCCTGAATCATCATCATCGCGCCAATCATGGCAGGCACACCTGTAGTGTAAGAAACGCCTTGAGCATTGGTTTCTTTGTAGCATTCTTGATGATCACAAATATTGTAGATATAGCGCGATAAGGCTTTACCATCTTTAAAGCCTTGTACAATCACACCGATATTGGTTTTGCCCACTGTGCGCGGGCCAAGGCTGGCAGGATCAGGCAACAACGCTTTGAGGAACTGAATCGGCACAATTTCACGGCCTTCAAACATAATCGGCTCAATAGAATCGAGGCCAATGTTTCTGAATACTTCCAAATGTTTTAAGTAAGCATCACCAAAGGTCATCCAAAAGCGCATGCGTTTGACGCCTTTAAGATTGATAGCCAACGATTCCATTTCTTCGTGGTAGAGCAAATACATGTTTTTGGGGCCTACTTGTTCAAAATCAAATTGTTTTTTGATTTCCATCGGTTCGGTTTCAATCCATTCGCCATTTTCAAAGTAACGGCCTTTGCTGGTGACTTCGCGGATATTGATTTCAGGATTAAAATTCGTGGCAAAGGCATAACCGTGGTCACCGCCGTTGCAATCAAGAATATCCACATAATCCATGGTATCAAAATGATGTTTTTGCATGTAAGCCGAAAACACATTGGTCACGCCTGGGTCAAAACCCGAACCAAGCAGCGCCATGAGACCTGCTTTTTCGAATTTCTCGCGATAAGCCCATTGCCATGAATATTCAAATTTGGCCTCATCCAAAGGCTCATAGTTGGCAGTGTCTAAATAATGAACACCAGTTTCAAGGCAGGCATCCATGATGGTTAAATCTTGGTATGGCAGCGCCACATTGATAATCATAAACGGTTGTACTTCTTTGATTAGGGCGACCAATTCAGGCACGTTATCAGCATCCACGCCTGCGGTATGAATACGCACACCAGTCTTTTCTAAAATTTCAGAGGCAATGACATCACACTTGGATTGGGTGCGACTAGCCAGCCAAATATCAGAAAATGTGCCTGTGTTTTGCGCGCATTTGTGGGCAACAACGCGGCCTACGCCACCTGCACCGATAATTAGTACTCTGCTCATTGTATTCCTCGCATGGAAGTTTTGGATTCAAGAAGTGTTCGGGTGAAGAAGTGTTTGGGTGGAGAAGATAGGGGGCATGATAAACTTTGCAACCAGCCTAAGCTACTGCCAAACCTGCTTGGGTTGCATCGACTTGTCTTTGTACATTGCCAAAAAAAAGATACGCTTCGCCCATGTTTGATTTCACAGCCATAGACCTATCCCAAGACCATGATATTCGCATTATCGGTGCCCCCTTTGATGGCACGGTATCGTTTCGCCCAGGGGCAAGATTTGGCCCAGCTGCCTTGCGTGAGGCATCCGATGGCATCGAAACCTATTCGCCGTTGATGGATGCTGATGTGGAAGAAGTGCGTTATGCCGATGCAGGTAATCTTGAATTGCCTATGGGTAATGTGCAGCAAAGTTTGGCCATTATCAAAGAAGCTGTGGAAGAAGCTTTGGCAGATGATGCCATTCCTTTTGTGCTCGGTGGTGAGCATTTGGTGTCATTGCCCGCCATTGAAGCGGTGTATGCCAAATATCCTGATTTGGTGGTGGTGCAGCTTGATGCCCATGCTGACCAGCGTTTGGATTATTTGGGTGTGCAGCTCTCGCATGCATGCGTGATGCGGCGTGTCTCTGAATTTCTTGGCCAAGAACATATTCGCCAGTTGGGCATTCGCTCGGGCACCAAAGATGAATACGATTTGATGAGAAACTATTCTACACTGACCACCTTCCGCGAGGATGATTTACTGAATCTTAAGGCTTGGATTGGAAGCCGTCCTTTATATTTAACTGTGGATCTGGATGTGTTTGATCCAGCCTCCTTACCTGGCACAGGCACACCAGAGCCGGGTGGCATTGATTGGTGGACCTTTCAGCGTTTCCTAAAAGCCATGGAAGGTACTGACATCGTCGGTCTGGATGTGGTAGAGCTTGCGCCGCAACTTGATAGTAGCGGCTGCTCATCGGTGCTGGCTGCTAAATGTGTGCGCGAAATGTTGTTGCTGGTGGCCAAGCCTTAAACAAACGCCTAAATAATCGGCGCTGATTCTGGGGCTAAGATGTGCTCATCCCAATCGGGCTCTATTTCATTTTGAAAAGCTTCCACGGAATCGGCTGCATTGCTGATATTATTAAAGCGGGCGATATGAATCACCGCTTCACCTTGATAAACCATCGGTAAATTGCTTCTTCCCACCACAATGCCATCGCGCTCTGCTTGCAATGGCGCTTCATTGGAGCCATAGGGGTCGGCAATAAAACCAAGGGTTTGGCCGCCTTTTACCAAGTCGCCACATTTAACAATCAAGCGCATCACGCCGCTTTTTTGGGCGCGAATCCATGAGCTGCTACGCGCAACCCTTGGCTCCAAAAGTTTTTTCCGGCTAAAGGTGAGTAAGCCAATATTGCGCATTACATTGAGTGTGCCGCGCACCCCAGCGCGAATGCTGACTTCATCAAAACGCAACGCTTCGCCAGCTTCATACACAATCCAAGGGATATCCAAATCCGCAGCCGCGCCGCGAATGGTGCCTGCTTGCACAACGCTATCGATGATGATCGGCGCTTGAAAAGCAATGGCCATGTCTTTGATGCGTTCATCCTGAATATTGGCGCGAATTTGTGGCAAGTTTTCGCGTTGCAGGGCGCCAGTATGCAAATCCACACCGTGGGTGCATTTGGATACCACTTCTTTCATAAATGTATCAGCAAGTTGGGCGGCCATAGAGCCGTGCGGGCTACCTGGAAAGCTGCGGTTAAGATCGCGGCGGTCGGGTAAGTAACGGCTACGATGGATAAAGCCGTACACATTGACGATGGGGATAGCGATGAGGGTGCCTTTAAGCCTACTGGTGGTGATACGCGCCGATAAGCGGCGAATGATTTCAACACCATTGATTTCATCACCATGAATGGCGGCACACACCAGCAGGATAGGGCCTGGTTTTTTGCCGCGAATTACATGAATCGGCATATGTAAGTCGGTATGGGTAGCGAGTTTTCCTAATTGTAATTCAATAATGGTGCGCTCACCAGGCGCAACACTTACACCACCGATGATGAGCTCATTGGCCATAATTAACCTTGTCCGCGGGTTTTGGTACGACCCACTTTCGCATTTTTTTCAATACACTGGATAATCATACCAGCGATATCTTTTCCTGTTGCGCCTTCAATGCCTTCCAAACCTGGTGATGAATTCACTTCCATAATCACAGGGCCGCGCTCAGCACGAAGCAAATCCACACCTGCCACATTCAAACCCATCGTGGCTGCTGCTTTGATGGCAGTTGCCCGCTCTTTGGGTGTGATTTTAACCACTTGGGCAGTGCCACCGCGATGTAAATTGGAGCGGAATTCGCCATCTGCGCCTTGGCGTTTCATGGCGGCTACAACCTTTCCATCCACCACCAAACAACGAATGTCAGCACCACCAGCTTCTTTGATAAACTCTTGGATAAGGATGTTAGTCTCAAGGCCCATAAAGGCTTCAATCACGCTTGATGCGGCGGATTTGGTTTCAGCCAATACCACGCCAATACCTTGAGTGCCTTCCAAAAGTTTAATCACCAAAGGCGCGCCGCCGACCATTTTAATCAAATCGCCAACTTCATCAGGGTGACGGGCAAAGCCAGTGACGGGTAGGCCAAGACCTTTACGAGAAAGCAATTGTAGCGAACGAAGTTTGTCGCGTGAGCGGCTAATCGCTACCGATTCATTAATCGGATAAACACCCATCATTTCAAATTGACGAAGTACAGCCGTGCCATAAAAAGTAACTGATGCACCGATACGCGGAATTACTGCATCAAAACCTTCTAAATTTTCACCTTTATAATGCACCATAGGGCTACTGGAAGTAATATTCATATAGCAGCGGGTATGGTCGATGACGCGCACTTCATGGCCGCGTACTTTGGCGGCTTCCACCAAACGGCGGGTGGAATATAATTTTGGATTTCTTGATAAAATACCGATTTTCACGAAGTGCTCTCCTGTGATTTTGTACAGGTTGCCAGACTACTAAGGTGTTTAGCGAATACAATGCATCACGTTTCAGATTGCCTGCATAGCTATTCTGAAGGCCGTGCCGAAAAGAGTTTTGCAAGCAGTTGAGCTTTGACAGAAAATCAATTCAGTGATTCAATCGGGCTATGAATTCAGATGTCCGTCAAAATCAACAACCCGATGAAGTCGAAAAACGCATTGCAATATTGCAAGAGCATTTGATTACCATTCGTCGTAACCACGAACAAATATTATCCGAGAACAAACGCTTGCGTGAGGTGGCGCGTTTGGCTGAAGGTGAGCTGCGCAAACGCCGTGAGCAAATTGAGCGCTTGCAACTTGAACATCACAATTCTGAAAGCAAACGTTTGGAAGCCAAATCAAGAATTGAAAAAACTATTGAGAATCTTGATTTGCTGGCAGCAGAAAGTGCGAGGTCGCAATCATGAGTAAAGCTGTTGAAGTCATGCTCGCTGGCATCAAATTAAATATCCATACCGACGATGATCCGGAGCATGTCAAACGGGCTGCTGCAATGGTGCAAAAACAATTTAATGAGCTGAAAAGCTCAGGCACCATCATCGATACCAGCAAAATTATGGCGCTGATTGCCCTGAATTTGGCTGATGAATTATTGAATTTAAAAGCGTCTAACCCTGTGGCAATGGCCTCGGTTATTTCAAGCCTTGACCAAGCCATCGCCCAAGCAGAGGGTTTAGCTAATGTGTCCCTGCGCTGATCGAATCACAGATTAGCTGCCAGAGCCGATGTGTTTCGAATGGGAGTTCGCTACAGTTGTTGTGTGCGTCTTTTTCGTTAAAGAACCTAATGCTTCTGTGCTACGCCCCCCTCACTTTGAGGGTTCGACAGCTTCCTGTTGCGGCGACAGTGTGGGGATGCTTTTTTTTATATGTCTAAAATCAATCAGCCTGATATCAATCAACAAAAACAAGTCCTTCGTTTAGAATTAAACACAGCGCGCAAAGCGCTTTCTTTAGGCCAACGTCAGCAATATTCCGAACAGATACAACAACGGCTCCAAAACCATTTGCAGGCAGTTTTGGATGCAAGCCTACCAACCCAGTTGCTCATATATTGCGCCCTTCCTTTTGAGGTGGACACCCATGGTTTGTTTGGTTCGGATGTATTCGAAGTCTATGTACCGCGCATGTTGGAAGATGTTGCTATGGAATGGGTGCAAGTGGATGCCAGCGCAGCTTGGGAAAAAGCCAGTTTTGGCATAGTTGAACCCAGCCATGGCAAGCTGTGGGTTGCTCATGCGCATCAACAAACCGTGATGGTTTGTCCGTTGTTAGGTTTCGACCGTATGGGTCATCGCCTAGGTATGGGTAAGGGTTATTTTGATCGTTGGTTGGCATTGCACGGCAAGCATATCGATCACCTTGTCGGCCTAGCGTTTTCCTGCCAAGAGCTTCCCAAAGTACCCACCGATAGCCATGATGCGCCACTTTCTACGATTATCACTGAACGCGAGGTCATCGCATGCCCGATTCCATAAACATTCTCATCATTGGCGATGTGCTCGGCAAAGCAGGGCGCAGGGCGCTTCGCGACCATTTACCGCATTTGATTGATGATCATCAAATCGACTTTTGCGTGGCCAATGGTGAAAATCTTGCGGCGGGATTTGGTACCACCATCAAGCTTGCTGATGAATTATTTTGCATTGGTGTGGACGTGATTACCAATGGCAATCATTGCTGGGATCAACGCAGCTTTTTAGAAGAAATTGATGAAGACGACAGATTTGTGCGCCCAGCGAATTTTTCCAAACATGCACCCGGCGCTGGCTGGACGATTCAAGAAACGCGCAACGGCCATCGCATTGCCGTGATTAATCTTATCGGCCAAGTGTTTATGAGCACTTGGGATTGTCCGTTTGAAGCAGCCGAGCGCATTATGGAAGATATGCCCGATGATGTGCATGCCGTGCTTGTGGATTTTCATGCGGAAACGACCAGTGAGAAAATGGGCATGGGTTGGTTTCTTGATGGGCAGGTTTCGTTTGTCTACGGCACCCACACCCATGTGCCGACTTGTGACGAAATTATTCACCCCAGTGGTACGGCTTTTCAATGTGATATCGGTATGACAGGTTCGTACAACTCGATTATCGGAATGGAAAAAGTGGGGGCGCTGCACCGTATGGTGACACGCTTGCCACAACGCTTTGAGGCGGTTGAGCGCGGCGCCACCATTTTTGCTACCAAAATCACCGTGGATGCCAGTACCAAAAAAACCACAAATATTGAACGCATCTGCATTCGTCCGGAATCATAAGCCATAGCTTTCTGATTCCTTCTGACTGCGGCAGTCAACTTCCGACTGCGGATTCAACTCGTCGACGCAACACCCTAAACTTCGCGAAACTTTGCGTACTCTGCGGTTTAAAAAAAGACAGCATAAAAAAAGGGAAGCTTTTTAAGCTTCCCTTTTGATTTTGTTGCTTGGCTTTGAATTACTTCAGTAGTGATGAAGTGGATTCTGGGCTTTCGGCGAATGTTTTTAGCTTTTGTGCCCGTGATGGGTGACGAAGTTTACGCAATGCTTTGGCTTCAATCTGACGAATACGTTCGCGGGTTACGTTGAACTGTTTGCCCACTTCTTCCAAAGTATGGTCAGTGTTCATGCCGATACCAAAACGCATGCGCAATACTTTTTGCTCGCGATCGGTGAGGTTTTCAAGTACTTCCAAAGTGGCAACGCGAAGCGCTTCCATAGTGGCTGTATCCAAAGGATTTTCAGCTTTGGTATCTTCTACGAAATCCCCCAAGTTGGTGTTGTCGTCATCACCCACAGGGGTATCCAACGATACGGGCTCTTTGGCTACTTCCAAGATTTGCTCAACTTTATCAATCGGCATTTCCAGAATCACTGCCAATTCTTCAGGGCTTGGCTCACGGCCTTTTTCTTGCGAAATTTGGCGTGAAATACGCGTGATTTTGTTAATGGTTTCCATCATGTGTACAGGAATACGAATCGTGCGCGCTTGATCGGCAATCGAGCGGGTGATGGCTTGGCGAATCCACCATGTTGCATAGGTAGAGAATTTATAACCACGACGCCATTCGAATTTATCCACAGCTTTCATCAAACCGATATTTCCTTCTTGAATCAAATCCAAGAAACCAAGGCCACGGTTGGTGTATTTTTTGGCAATCGAAATCACCAAACGTAAGTTGGCTTCAATCATTTCGCGTTTGGCTTGGCGCATTTTCGCTTCGCCCATGGTGAGCTTACGCGCTACATCTTTAAGCTCGTACACATCCATTTCGCTTTCTTGCTCAACGCGTTTGAGGCGGCGTTGGTTTTCACGAATTTTAATTGATGCCAATTCAAATTCTTCCGACCATTTTTCATTCGGAAAATCTTTAAGAATATCGGCAGTCCATTTCTCATCGGTTAAACGTGATGGGAAAGTTTCCAAAAACAATTTACGCGGCATTTTAGCTGCGAAAGCTTGGTCGCGTACTGCACGTTCGTATTTCCGAACACGGTCGACGGCATCTTTAAAGCGTTGTACCAAAGTGAGCAATTGTTTGGTTGAGAATGGAATGGTTACCAATTCAATCAACATAGCGTTGAGTACTTCATTGGAGCGGACTGCAAGTTTTTTGTCGCGTGGTTTGCGGGCGCGTTCCTGACGAATCATCAAAAACTCTTCATGCAAAGCTTTGGCTTTTTCAAAGTGTTCCAAGGCTTCTGCAAGTTGCTCTTCTTTGGTGATGACAGTTTCATCCATAGGCGTGCCATCAGGGGTGGCTGTGCGGGCTTTGATGGCAGCAGATAATTCTTCAGCATTCATCTTTGGACGCACATCATCCATGTCATCATCGTCGTCATCTGAGTCGCTTTTGTTCATGCGATTTTCATATTCGGCTATCGCTGCTGCGTTGACCACTTTGTCATCAATATCAAGGATATCTTTAAAGTTTGGCTCTTCTTCTAAGATGGCCGCTTCATCACGAATTTCGATAACACGTTCGCCAAGGCGCATGATTTCGCGGAACGTAGCAGGGCATAAGCAAATGGCTTCATGCACTTGCATGCGGCCCTCTTCAATGCGGCGAGCAATTTCAATTTCGCCTTCACGGGTAAGTAGTTCCACGGTGCCCATTTCGCGCAAATACATACGCACTGGGTCATCCACGCGGATAACTGTGCCTAGGGTTGTTGTATCGGCACGAAGGGCTGAGTCTTCTTTACGCAAGCGGTCTTTGCGCATGGCATATTCGCCAGTAGGGGCCCGCTCAGGGTCAACCACTTCAACACCCATCTCTGTGAAGAGGTTGATGATGTTTTCAACTTGATCGGCATCGACTAGACCTTTGGGTAGGTGGCTGTTGAGTTCATCATAGGTGATAAACCCCGCTTCCTTGCCCTTGGCCATTAATGTGCCAAGTTCTTTTACCCTAGCATTTACTTTTTTAGTCTTCGTCATGAGTGCGCCACCATTTTCAAACTGATATCAACAAACCAATGCCACAAAGGTTCGCTTAATTTTCTTTTTCTGAACTATTTTTGAGTTGATGCTGTTGAGCCCGCAATGCTTTTAATTCTTCATTTAATCGCATAATCACTGTTAAGCCTTCCGCACGGCCACGAAGACCGTCCAGATAAGACATATGCATATCTATCAAGAGCATTTGAAACTCAGCATCTTCAACGATTGGCAGGTTCACCCAACGTGCTATATCTTGATTGTCTGGGAATTCCCGCATCAACTGTGCCGTTATTTCTAAGGTGTTATCATCGTCGCCTGCCAACGAAAAGGCTCGGGTGTATAATGACTTAAAGGGGTGATTGTCAATGAAAAAATCGTAAGCGTCATCGGGTAATTGACTGAACCTTTTGCTGTCCTGTAGCAATGAAGCCATAAATCTATCGTGTTTCATCGGTGCCACCGACAAAGGACGCTGCGGTTTTAATGCTGTTTGGTTCCTGCGGTTGGCAGCGAAATTGTTTGGTTTTTGATGGATGAGATTCACACCACTGATTTTTTCAATCTCGCCTTGCCAGGCTTGGCGAAGGTAATCATCGGTCATGGTGGAGAGCATAGTATCTGCTTTTTTGGCCATGCGAGCTCTGCCTTCAGCGCCATCACCTGCGATATTTTTTAAGCCCTTAACCAAAGTTTCTAGCATGGGTCTAGCATCCTCACGCAAGCGTTTTTCAAACGCGACTTTGCCTTCTTCTTGCAACAATGAATCAGGATCAGCCCCATCAGGAAGATACAAAAAGCGCGGACTATGCTCTGATTTAAGGTGTGGTAGCATACGTTCAATGGCGCGCCATGCTGCTTGGCGACCTGCTCTATCACCATCAAAGCAAAAGATGGGTTCGCCGTGTAAACGCAGGATGTTTTGCAGTTGTTGCTCGGTAATCGCTGTACCCAAGGGCGCTAAAGCGCAGGGTAGCTCATGTGCAGCCATGGCCAGCACATCCATATAACCTTCAACCACCACCAGTAATTTATGCTTGCGGATATAATCGCGGTGTTCTGAGAAGCCATAAAGCAAATCGGATTTATGGTAAAAATCGGTTTCTGGCGAGTTAAGGTATTTGGGTTCGCCATCGTCCAAAATGCGACCACCATAGCCCACCACTTGGCCATTTTTGTTGCGAATAGGAAACATGATGCGGTCGCGAAAACGATCGGCATATCCGCGCTCGTTTTTAATCAACACACCAATACGTTCGAGTTGCTGCAATGTTTTTGTATCCGTACCAAAGCAGCGTTGCATAAAGCCGTAACCGGCTGGGGCAAAACCGAGCTGGTAGTTGTTGATGATAGCTTGCGGTAATTTGCGGCGTTCAAAATAAGCCCGCGCTTTACCGCCTTGCTCGCCAGCAAGGGTGCGATGAAATACATCGGCAACTTGTTGTAATAAACCCAAGCCTGCTTTTTTCTTGGCCTCTTCATGCGGGTTGGCCACTTGTCTTTCAGGCATGGGCATGCCGACCTTGTTGGCCAAAAATTCTACTGCTTCAGGGAAAGCATAACCATCATGCTCCATCAAATAACGATAAGCATTGCCGCCTTTGCCGCAACCGAAGCAATAATAAATTTGTTTGTCAGTGGATACTGAAAACGAGGGCGTTTTTTCGTGATGAAAAGGGCATAAGCCCATCATATTGGCGCCTGAAGGTTTTAAATCGACGTGGCGACCAATCAGCTCAACGATATCGGCGCGTGAGAGGAGTTCGTCGAGGAATGTGGTTGAGAATTGCGCCATACGCAGTTTTATAGGGTATGGCGATTGCAAATTCAACCTCGCTATAACTATTTCTTTTGGAAGGTGGAATTATTCTGAAAGCACCACCTGATTGCGGCCATTTTCTTTGGCTTCATACAAAGCTTCATCAGCGCGTTTCATCCATGATTGTAGCGATTCGTTGCCACGTTGCTGGGCAATACCAATGCTGATTTTGACATCAACCTTATCTTGATTGGTTTTAAACGATGACGTCTCAACCGAATGGCGGATTTTTTCAGCAAGGATTTTTCCTTGATGCAGGTTAACCATGGGCAATACGATGCAAAATTCTTCGCCGCCCAAACGCGCCACCATATCAGTGTTGCGCACTGATGCTTGAAGTAGGCTACTTAATTGTTCGAGTACTTGATCGCCACCATCGTGACCATACTTATCATTGATGCGTTTGAAGTGGTCGATGTCCAATATGAATAGTACGGGCTGGCGCGACTCATCCAGCGATTGGAAAAATTCAGTGAGTTTGCGGCGGTTGGCAAGGCCAGTGAGCGGGTCGTTGCGCGCTTGGGATTCGGCTTCTTGCAGTCGCTCAGATAATTCGCTCATCTGTTGCAGTTGTGTGGCCATACTTGATTTGATGCTCTCGCCAGCTGAGCTGAGTTTTAAGCCTGCTTTGAGGATATTGCTGCGTGCTTCGCGCAACAAGGCTTGGGCTTGTTTGGGGTCTTCAGGTAATTCTTGCTCTAAAATCGCTTGGATTTGAGATAGTTCCGGTGAGTTCTCGCCGATGTCTTCGAGCACGCTAGCAATGCTTTGGATGGATGCCTGGAATGCCACAACCAGTAAACGCATCTCTTTGTTGATGCTGCCATGGTTTTGCAGGTGTTCGAGAAGTAGGCGTTCAAACTCAGTACATTGCTGAGCGACACTGTGTTGCGGGGATAAGCTTACCCCCAAAGCTTGGGTGCTGCGCTGTAGCATCTGCGTGATATGTGGAATATCTCTGACGGCAGTATTGATTAAATTTTGACGAGCTACGGTATGTTTTTCGATAGATAGCCAATCTTGGGCATCCATATCTGCTTCTTGGATATGTTTGAGTAGCACGCCGTGCTCAGCGTCAAAGAGTTGGATGAGTAAATTGGCAATTCGGCCATAAAGCCATGGTTCGATAAAAGGGAGGCGTTGCAAGGTTTCGGTGAGCGTTACCATACGGCGCAGCAGGCTGCGTGCATCATCACTATCTTCCTTGGCCGCCAGGGCAATAGGGCGTAATTCATCCAGCCCATCCAATAGTTGTTGAACAATGATATCTTTTTGACTCACGTTAAAAACTCCTCATACACAAAGATGGTATGGTCTGTGTTTGCAGCATTAGGTGTAGAGCAGAAATGATGCCAAAAATAGTGGTTATCAACATTGGCATCTAAAGCTTGAACTTACATTTGATTCAAAGCTTGTTTTATAACATGCTTAGCGGTCAAAAATGATGGGGAGATGATTATGGCTTTGGTTGCATCGATTCATGTTGGGGATTTCTCGTTACCAGATTTTACATTAAAAAATCCAGACGATCAGTCTGTGGCTTTGAAGGAACAAATGGGCGCGAAGGGTTTGTTGGTGGTTTTCACCTGCAATCATTGTCCTTATGCCATTGCCGTGTGGCCGCGCTTGGTGCGCCATGCGGCAACCCTTAAAGCTATGGGTATTAACACTGTGGCTATTAATCCAAATATTCATCCTGATTTTCCAGCTGACAATATCGAAGCGATGAAAAAGAAAATCGACGAGTGGGGTATTGTTTTCCCCTATTTGGCGGATGAGACGCAAGAAGTCGCCAAAACCTTTGATGCCCAATGTACGCCTGATATCTATTTGTTTGACCATCAAGGCACACTTTATTACCACGGTCGTATTGATGATTATTGGAAAGATGAAACGAAGGTGACAGCTGAAGAATTATTGCCAGCAGCTGAATCATTGGTGGCCGGTGGTAAGGCTCCGAGAGTGCAGCACCCAACGATTGGGTGTTCAATCAAGTGGCAGGTTTAATTCTATGAGCGATATGAAGTGCATGATGCTCCTGGTTTTTGGTGGTTTGTTGGCGTTACCCAATGTTGGCTT
>Ga0100392_1002044_pt1 | contig 18705 bp, 9 predicted proteins | sample CryGeymeta201516_FD_81548 | JGI IMG/M metagenome (GOLD analysis project Ga0100392, IMG submission 81548) | Groundwater microbial communities from Crystal Geyser aquifers in Utah, USA - Crystal Geyser metaG 2015-16 | ecosystem: Environmental > Aquatic > Deep subsurface > Groundwater | place: USA... | reverse complement strand
CGGGACTATATTTCAACACGGGATTAATTGAGGTATTATTTAGCATATTATTTAAATTTCATGTAAAATAGTAACGTCACTCTAAATTTAGGATATGAGCTCTAATTGGCGGACCTTCCAGGTAGCTAGCTTACATGAAACGCATTATTATGGTTTCACTTGACGACATCATCATCATGTATTGCCATTTTTAATGAAATAATCTAATTTTTATTACCAGGTACCACGGCCATGGCTAGCACAACTCTTCGAGAACTGACAGGACAAGTTTCTGAACCCAGTGCCATTCAAAATGCTGTTCTGATTCTGATTGACTGCCAAAACACGTATACCGAGGGTGTGATGAAGTTGGAGGGTGTTACGGAAGCACTGGAGGAATGCCACCGTCTACTGAAGGCCTTTCGTGCTTCCAAGCGCCCAATCGTACATATTATTCACGATGCCGGTCCAGGTACGCCCTACGATGTTACTGCTCCGATTGGTAAAATTGTTGATCTGGTCGCACCCCAGGAAGGAGAAGCAACCGTTACCAAAAAAGTTCCCAGTTCCTTTACCAACACAAATCTGGATGAAATTTTGAAAACGTTGGGATGTCAAGAACTCGTGCTGGCGGGATTTATGACTCACATGTGCGTTAGTTCAACGGCACGATCTGCTTTTGAATTGGGATACCGTTGTACTGTTGTTGGCGGTGCTACGGCCACTCGAAATCTACCTGCGGCTAGTGGTGGTGGGGGTGGAGCTGATGACAAGGTAGTCGATGCCAAAACCTTGAAGAAAGCTGCATTGTGTGCTATTGCCGATATGTTTGCCGTCGTGGTGGATACCGTGGACGATTTGGAGAACAAAAAATGACTCTTTTGTACGAGTCAAAAGCCAGGAATGCCAAAGGTATCTGACCTTCGAATCAACAATCGTCAATGCGAGTGCTTACAATATCATTAGAATGACAGTGCCGTCTTTTTTCTTTCAACTTCGAGAATATACTACAAGAGCCCATTGACTTTGGTCTTCCTTTTTTAGTTTTCATCCCAAGTAAGTAGAGTAGTAAAACGTAAAACAAGAAGTAGTCATTCCTACGATGCAAGCAATTATATCAGCATGGAATCGTTTTTGGCACCTCCATTATTTTAATGCAATCTATCAATGAGGCTATGATGTAGTAGAATGCCCAATGACGATAGAGTTGAGAGTGATGAGTGCAGATGAGTGAAGAGTGTGCATGATGTAGTCTATGTATGTGTTCTGTTCATGTGATCTCATCGTCTTTTAGAGTTCGAGCTACATTATTTTGTAATGAATACATGGTGTAGCTACCAAGACTCTACTCTGCTATGTTGTTCTTTGCACAACAGCCACTCAAATTATTTTTTCGGAAAAAAAAGGAAGAAAAAAGCTCACAACATATCCATCCACAATCTCCGCACACACCGATTTTTCATTCGTTGTAGAGTTCTGCAGTGTAAATACAAAATTTACCATCGTCTGTTCCAGCCATTGGCACTATCGTAACGAAGGAAACTTTTTTTAAATTAAAAAAACAAAACATGGGAGGAGCCGATGCCAAGAATCGTCGCAAACTGCAGCGTCAACAACAACAGCAACAACAGCAAGGCGGAGATAACAATAATAGCATTCACAGCAGTGCTGATCAACAGTTGTTAAAACGAAAGATTGCTAGTTTCGGAAGAGGCATAGGTCAGCACAATAACAATCCACATCGAGGTAAAGGACAAGATGGAGGTAATAATAATCGTAATCGTATGAATCGTGACAGTATGATGTTCAAAAACAAGACCGGCAAGAGAGATGATAGTACTAGTAGTACTGCCAACAAACATACGTTGAAACGACATCCGTCAAGTGCTGTTCACAAGACAAAGACAGCGTATACTAAAAATGACATCAAGAACAATGACAAAAACGACAAGAGCAAATCATCATCAACAACAACCAAAAAGAAGGAAAAGAAATTCCAAAAACCTAAACATTTAAAACGAAAGCTGTTATCTGCTGAAGAAGAGGAAATGAAAACTAAATTACAACAAGAAATACAAGCCTTTGAACAAAAGAAATTAACGGCAACTACAGTGCTGGAACGTACACCAGTGCCAGTGCCAGCACCTCCTGCCAAGAGGCAAAAAATGTCTCCAAATGTTCCGGTTACTTCTCCTCCTTTTTTGGCAGAAATGAAGGATACGGAACGGGATTTTTCAAGATCTACTACGAAAATTACTGTGGACGTGAGTTCCCAAGCAAAAGAAGAACCAGTAGCAGTGAGCTCTGGACCCAAGATTTGTGATGATGCTAAGAATGCCGAGACGTTGCCACCCACGTCGAAATCCTCGTCATTTTCAGATACTAAAAATATCAGCGACAGTGACAGTGATAGTGATAGTGAGAGAGAAGAGCACGAAGAAGGAACAACTCGAGAACGCGGACGACGTCGGCGTGGTCGTAAAAGCACTTCCGCCCAAGTACAAGAAGAGACGTTGCAACAGCAACAAGATCGGCAAAAGGAAAAGGAAAAGCTTTTGCACGAACAGAACAAAAACAAGAAGGATCGCTATTGTGTTGGTCGTAAACCTGTTAGCGATTTTAAAATCGGAACGCACTACCAGGGCAAAGTGATCTACGTAAAACCTTTTGGATTGTTCTTGGACATTAATTGTCATTCGGATGCCTTTTGTCACGTGTCCAGATGCAGCGATGATTATGTCGCAAATCCACAAGATTTGTTCCAAGAAGGACAAGTCGTGGACCAAGTACGAGTTGTGGAAATTGATCGCAAGAATAAGCGAATTACTGTAAGTTTGCAATCGGAAGCTCGTATGGCAGATGAACAAGCCTCGATTGATGCTCGTAAGCAACGCAAACAAAAGCAACAACAAAGGAACGGCAAAAAAGGAACTACTACCAGTACTCCTAGTAGTAGTAGTGGTGGTGGAAACCAAGGTGCGTCATCGTCATTGTCAAAGGGTCTTGCTAAGAATGATCATCGTGACGTTAACCACCGCCCACATGATCCAGTGGCGTCGTCGTTGATGAATTTGGAGACTGTTCCTGAAAAGGAGACGCCGGATGTATCATTGAACGAAGTACTACCCGTCAACAACAATCACAACAACAAAAAACCAGAATCGGAAATGACGCCAGCGGAATTGAAGCGTGCGAGAAAAATTGCTCGTCGTGCTGCAAGACGAACAGTTCAGGAACAAAATGACGATGATGACGGCGGCGGTGGTGGCGGCAGGGACGAATAAACTGGAATGTAATTTTTTGTTGTTGAAAACATTGAAATCCTGCACTCCAGAGTTTGTTCTACCATGACTGTTTCTTTCTTTCGAGTCCTTTTTTGGTTTTGCGCCTGTATCTGGTATGCTATGATCTGCAATTTATCATGTGCAATGTGTTTAGGTTGTTTATTATAGAGGCCGCGAATGAAACAGGACGCCCAATGATATCCACGCACATTAACCAAGAAGGCTAGGCACTCAAAAGGGCCTTGCTACGGCTTGCAAATGGGTTTTGATTTGCGACAATACTTCATACTGATTTATTGCTTGATGCGCTGATTGGAAAGTTCCTTTTGAAAAAGCACAGGGACTCGGTGGTGTTGCCTGTTTTCCCCAAGTGGCACATTGAATTTTATTTGGACGGGGGTCGCGGTCAGTGTGAGACCAGTCTTTGGGTACTTCTGGCGTCAGGTTATGTACTGCATGTTACTGAAGGTTCCCGTGATGCACATTTTAGCTTCCATTCCGCTTGTGACTTCACCTGCTTGCCTACTAGCTAGCTAAACACAGGAGCCAGACCCCTGATTATTACTAAAATCACTTTTTCAAAGACCCATGCTTGTCATTTGGATGCAGGTGACACGTGCGCGGGACAGGGTAACACCACTTAATTCAAGCCACCACATTCGTTGTCTTTCTTATAGTCTAGTAGGGTCTAGTCTAGCAAATGTTAGAAATTTCGAGATTTTCTCCACCCCCCTCTCGACACCGCTGTAATTGTCGCATGTGACAGTACCGTTAATAATAAATAAGGAACAGGATACACTCTTCTGGCCGGCTTTCAGTTCCCATTACATTCAATTTTGGCGAGCGTTAGGTTTTCGGCAGGCTACCGTTTTCATAGCTAAATCTCTCGGCAGCGTGCCATTCAATTTCCAATGCTTTCGGGAACGAAAACACGGAAGTAGAGCAACAGTAGACTACAACCTAGTAGTAGTAGAGGAACACAACATCCTTCGGTTAACACTTCATTTGCTTACGAAAATACTGGTACTCTTATCATCTAAAGTATCTGCCATGATGCAGCGTTTGTCCCTCTTATCTATACTGCTCTCTGTAGCAGCACTAAGCCATGTGAATGCCGAAACGGTTCAACTGGCATCCTGTCCTCAGGAACCTGATGTGATTGGCAAATTCTACAACAATGGCGAGACCTGTGTCCGTGATCGCGTTGCGCTCTCGCGAGATATTCAAACGGTGAATTGCCCGGACGACTTTAAATTTCAAGCAGGTTGGTGTCGCAAGCGCTTGCATCGTAAAGTCAAGCCCAAATGCCCCAAAGATTGGCAAATGTTTTTGGGCACCAAGGGAGAATGTCACAGTCCGTGCCCTACCAATTACTCCAAATCGTACGGACAGTGCACTCTCCGTCGGGCCTCGTTGAGTCCCAAATTCATGACCTGTCCTGCTTTGGATGCCGATGGGAACGAGCAACACCGGTACGGTGCCTACTGCTGTTCGCAAGAATTGGGACATTGTCCTCGTCCCGAATGCAAAGTCGGCAGTGGTGTTCCCGGCAAGTTTTACTACGAAGATGGCAAGTGCATTCGTCAAGCCGAATCTATTCCTCGGGTCACCATGCCCAAATTAGCACCAAGATTGGATTCGTCGTCCAAAACACACGGTCCCGCTGTGTGTCCTGCCGGAAAAATTCCCTTTCGCAATGTATGTCAAGAGGCTTGTCCACCGGGTTTTAATACTCTCAAGGGCAAGTGCGAACTGCGATCGTGCATTTTTGACACTAAGAAAGATTTGGTATTACAGTGTCCCGAAGGTTCCTACAGTATACCGCAGGCAATCTTGTAATAAATAAGAGGCAACCGGCAACCGTATACGCGTTGTCTATACTCTATACATGCAGGAGGAACGGCGAGATTTAATTGCCATTTTATTTATTTTTATGTATTCAATACTGCATATATTTAATTTGAAGAAAGTTTAGGACACTGCGTTTGTTTGCTCATTGGTGTGCAGGCAACCACGTTGATTTTGCTCTGAATCGCCATTGTCAGGCTGTGAGCGGATTGAAAACGTTGTCTCATTATAAGGTTGTTAAACAAGGAAGTAGGCAGTTTAAATGCTTATGGCTTTTCAACTGCGAATCGTATCATTCATCCTCAGCGAAAACGCTCACTTCCCTTCATCTCTTTTTCCAAGTAGACTAAAACACTTGAATATCTAATTTAATTTACGGGGATCACAACTATGGTACTGCCGGGTGCCAAGGCTACCGGAGGGCAACCATTGGCACCCCAAGGGGTGACAAGGTTGATCACAACTGGACCACACCCTCCCAGGAGGATAGGATCTGCTTAGGTCTTGTTCCTAGCAATTATTTGCTTGCTACCTGGTACCTTTGACTGCCTGTTGGTACCACCGACACTTCTCTTTAGTTGTATATCTTCAGTGTATGCACGCGCACCGGAACAACATTTTAATGTTAGGTCCCAACCGCCCTTGGTGTGTTTGAAGAATGAAGAATCTTGGAATGGTTGCGTCTTATTCCTCAGAACTCAGAACAGTGTTGCTGCTATCATATACAGTAACACTCACCCTCTGAACTCTTAGTTACTCTAATCTTGTACCTAAAACGGAAGCCTATTTTTTTTTTTTCATCACAAGTACGACAATATTGAATAGTATTCATTCTATGGTAGTACCAGTAATTGCACTGATCATTCTCATGTATTAGAGAGATCTGGTACCTATCATATTTCACATAAATGTATATATATGACGCTGTCATAAATAGACCTTAGCTCCACCTTTCTCTCTCTCGCTCTATTACTTCTCTGGTGGCTACCATTGTAGGTTGGTTTAAATGCTCCCCTTTTGACTACTCCTGCGAAAAAGACTCCACTTTTTGTTACCTGACTTGTTTTCTTTCTTTGCGGACTTTTCAGCTTCCTTTGCAGCCTTCTTGGCAGCCTTGGAGGCTTGCATGGCATTCATTGGCTTCCCGCTCTTTTTACTGGCATGTTTGGACGATTGAAAGACATTCTTGGGAGACAAGGAATTCTTTGCTGCCTCATTGGTGGATGCTGTAGCCACAGCTTCCTTTACACGTTTCACGGCGGGACTGTCACCAGCTTGAGCCTCCAAGGTAGGTTTGGCCTTGGTGTTTTCATCCGAGCTCATTGATTCGGTATCAGTGGATTCATTGACGGGATGCTCCTCCTTGACTGCGGCCGACATGTCGGCATCTTGTAGGGACTTCAACGATCGCAGTCGCTCAACATCTTTCTCTTCAATATCCTTCAAATTACTGAAGCAAAAGGCACGCTCAAAATCCCCACAAAATCTAGCGAGAAGCGGTTCATCCTTATCGTCCACCTGGCTGGCAGCATTCTCGTCGAACTTCATGGCTCCACAGGGAACATCTGTGAAGCACAAAGTACGTTCGACTTCAACAACGACAGGACCAATATTCTCGTCTTGCTTGATTGTATCCTCAAAGGATGCTACAGTTTTCATAATGGCGGCCGACATGATAAATTATCAGACAAAATAGTAAGTGTTAGGAGTTGGGAGTATGATAAAATAAGTGGTAAAAAACGCCAAATCAATAAGTTATTAGTCGACACGGGGCTTCACAAGAAATAGTAAGTGGTTTTGCTGCGCTCGAGGCCATTATTTATCTTGGCACCACAGCACGTGAAAGGCATCAACGTGCAGCTTTCCCATAGACACCGGACAAAAATAGATGTGAGAGGAGCCATACATTTATTCGCAACATCGGTTGGCGGACCAAATTTGTGCTGCTTTCTTCTAAAAAAAGTCCTTAGGTGTTCTATCGAAATTGTTGGCGAAGTTTGTCAATGGGTGTCTAATTAATTGCTTCCAACAGAAAAGAGTTTTCCTAATCACCATAGTTCACGAGTTGCACAGTCACCACTCGATTACTCTAGTACTAGTACAGTAAAAGGGATGAGGTTCCCTTTTCATTTTTAAACTCCCTGGTACTACCACTACGACGTAATCATCTCTCTAGTAGTAGCTCGTAGTAGTACTTGTAGGGAGGGTCGTCTACTAGTACTACTCCTACTAGCTACTCCGTCGTAGTACTCTACTATCTACTAGTAGCTACTAGTAGTCAGCCAGTGTACTACCTGGTAGCTAGCCTAGTAGAGTAATAGTACTGGTACTCTACACACTACTACTACTAGCAGTAATGCGTCAGATTCTATCATCTCGTCTCAACACCTTTTCACTCTTTTAGTAGTACGAATTGTATTGAATACTCGAGCCCTGGAGACGAATGAAGCATCAACACACATTTGCTGCACCTCACATGAGGAGACTCTTCTAGTAACATCGGTAAACAATTCTAGCCCGAACACGATGGCCATTAAAGATACTTGCTTAGAACGCCTCTTAGTGAACTTGCCTCTCGTCAAATAATATTCAATTGAGTGCACATGCGAAAGATAACCTTGATTTTTCTGTATCACAGCGCGCACATGAAATTAAGGGCGTTGCCGTGGAATCGACTACGTACTTGAGCCAATGAAGAGAGAATCTCCTCATGCTACAGAAAACTTGCTTTGTCTAGTCGACTCTGGCAAGCTGTTATTCACAACTACGGAACCCGGCGTACGACTCTCCGGCGATTTTCGAGCTCCATTCAAAGTACACTTCAAAGATAGACAAATAACAGGTGAATAATCTCTTTTTGATCGTACTGACAATTCATTGAAATGGCGTTGTGGCAACAACAACAAACGAGCCTTCCACGTTTTCGGCTTTGATCCCTGTGTTGACAACAGCTCTGATAATTACTAAAAGATCCATTCAATTTCGTCAACACAAATAAATTGAGTCTACCAGTACTGTTTTGCCTGTGGTAACTCCGTAACTCCTGCCACACCGGATAAAATCACAAATTACCGATCAAAATACTGCTTTGTCCTTTTTGTTGTCTTTTCGGCTCTGGTCCCTGGCTGCATTCTAGGAACTAACCTGGTCAGAAGGGACACAAACCATTCGGCAATCGAGCTAAATGTTACCAGAGAAATTTTGCTACGTGGATTTCGTGACAGGATAATGGCTGATTTGGGAAGCAACTACTTTGCACACGTTGGAGCTTGCGCAGTTGGCTGAAGGTTTCATTACTGGTGACCTACTAGTCTACTAGTGTTGTGTCATACAATACGGCTTTCGGTGTAATCTCTCGCCTGAAGCTACTAGACTCTACTAGTACGGTAGTCTAATGAATTTTGGACGCACTTATCTACGCTATGCTCCGGCGCACACTCGCTCGCTGAGACATTATTATTATTTATTATTATTATTAAAGTATTTTTTATTTATTTCTTACGCTCAAACTACAGTGATGATGATGTTGTGAATAAACATGGAAATCGAAATCACTTTCACCCTACACTTTTCACCAACAACCAACAACCCCTCTCTCTGCTGTCCCGGAAAGCAATTACCGCATTAAACGTGAAATTGTATCAATATGCATCCTTGTCAACTGCGCGCTTGTGAAGCCCTCACAGAAACGTTGGCAGCGACGTCTTCTTCTCTCTCCTCGCAACAGCAAACAAGCAAAGAAGGACTACTATCGTTGCCTTCGTTAAGTGAAAAACAAACAGCCTTGAATATTCCGGTACATTTGGTATATCTGGCTGGATTGGCAACCTTGGATGACAACTTGGACTCAAATATATCAACAGCTGTTAGTACTTGTCACACGCAATCGTCTTCAGCGATTTTTGCAGATCTGCAAAACTTATTTAATCGTTGTGTTCTTCTGCAGCAGCAGCAGCAGCAGCAGCAGCAGCAGCACTCATCGAAACCAACAACCTCCAGCAAAAATGGAAACGACGACCTAGACGACGACGAGGAGGAAGACGAAAGTATCCTCCCTCCACCCAGAAAACAACATCAAAGGTTTCATTTGAGTCCAACTTTACAACCATCCACAATCGCCGATCGAGAAAGGATTCGTCAAGACGTGATTCGTAAAATGAAAGAATTGCAAATACAAGCAGAAACAGTTGGAAAATCTTTGGAATTGACCGACGCGTCCAATAGTTGTGTCCGAACAACAGCAAGCGGTGCCAGGACCAACAATGATAAGAAAAAGAAACAGAAAAAGCAGCAATTAAAACAACAAGTATCAACCGACGAACCAACGACGTCGACAACCAAAACCTCAACCACCACCCGACAGACATTACAGGAAGTGCTACAACAAATACAGGTACCTCAATATGTTGATGATGACAACAGCACAGCCGAAGATTGGATTCAAGTTGGACAGGAGAAAAAATTAATAGTAACTGAAACTATCAAGAAGAAGAACGCAATATTTACAGCTCCAACAACCGAAAAGACAGCACACAACAAGAATACGGAAGATCCAACAAAGAAGATGAAACCGCAAGATCTACCATCGGAAACAACCACTATCCCCAGCAGCAACAAATGCACAAACAACGACCAGTCAACGCGCTTCTCTACCGCCTCCAACGTTTTCGCTGATGAAAGTCAAATGATGACGTTTACAACGGCACCATCCACCGCAAATACTAGTACTGCTAGTGGCAAAATCTGCTCGGTAACGAAAAACGATTCAAAAGTAGAGGCCATGGAAGATTCAACGACAGCGGTATTATGTAATAATGAAGCTAAGAATGTAGAGAAAAAGACGACGAAAACAACGAGACTTTCAGTCCAAGCTGTGGCCTTTGCACCTTTGCCTGTTGTAGACACTGGAACTACAGTGCCATCTACGACACTGCCCATCTCCCTTTCTTCCAATACTGATAACCGCCAAACAGATTCATCAACAGTTACAACAACGGCGGCAGCGACAACAACAACGCCATCATCACTAGAGCAACGTATAAAAGCATTGGAACAACAACTTGTACACAAGGATCAACAACTGGAGCTGCAACAACAGCAATATAGTCAAAAACTTCATCGGCAGCGAGTACAAGCTGAAGAACGACTTCAAGCCTTACAATTGCGATTGTATATCAGTGAAACCAAACTCAAAACATACCAAGATGCCCTCGAAGACCATATTCATGCCGTGGCTACCAATACATGCACTGCCACGAGCAGCAGTGGTGTCAGTGGCGGTGGCATTAGCATTATTTCTTCTCCTGAACGACTCATCAGTAGTGCTACTAGTAACAACACGGCTTGTACCACCACCACCACCACCACCAAGAACACTACCATCTCATCTGTTTCAACGGAAAAATCTCCACGAAATCGACCTTGGGTACTATCTTTGTCAACCGCTCCTACTAGTAGTACTGCTATTTCCACGAATGATGAATCCAACAAATAATAGAGTAATAATAATGAAGGAGCCCTACCAACCAGAAGTGTGTGCTGTCATCCAGTATATCTTTACAGTTACTGACGGCAGGTAGTGCTTTGAGCATGGACTCTTTCGCTTTTCCTCCAGGGGGGTAGAACAATCAAAATTATTGGGGCATCCACTTCGCACCAATAGCTAGTCTACTACTAATAGAGTACTACTAGACTAGTACTACTACTGTAGCTAGTAGTACTACTGCAGTAGTAGAGAGACCTATGCTTTGTCGTACCATTCCTGCTTGGACTTCTTTTACCCGGGCATGTATTAAATATGTATCCTGAATGCTACTAGTAGTAGTAGCTACTTTTAGACTAGACTACTAGCTAGTATGACAAAGTACGTAACATAGTAGTACAGTAGGGTCTAGTCTCGTACTGTATTAGAAAACCAAACATTTTTTAACACCACGTACTCGTGTAGAGTACCGGTACTTGACAACAACAAGATCATTAAAGATATTAATTTATTTTTCCTTATCACCACTCTCCACCTTCCAAGCATTCCAGTTCTGCATCATAACCTGGACAAGTTCGTTTCTTTCATATTTATCCTTCAACCAAATCAGAAGCAATATACTACTATGAACCGACTCTTCATATTTCCAATCCTGCTTTTGGCACAGCATTATGCAATCGGCACACTCGCATTTCAAGTTCCTCGCCTTCCATCATTCTCGGTTTCTCGTACAAGTAATTTGCATTCAACGCAAACTTCTAGCATTCAAATTTCCGAAACGGCTCCTCGTGATTACAATAGCTTCGTCGAATGGGCTACCAATTATGGAGTGAGTTTAGATAATATGCAAATTGCTGAACAATTTGGAGAATGGGGCGCCGTATCGAGCCAAGCCAGTCCTGCTGGTTCTCGTGTCCTGTACGTGCCTGCCATGTTACGATTAACATCCAATGGGATTCGCCAGGACGAGTTTGCACATTTGGAACCCGCCATTGCGCAATATTTTGATGCTACGAACAGCAACAGTCAATCCAATTTGGCGTGTCAATTTTATCTCTTTCTCAAAGTTTTGCAAGAGTATGATCAAGGTCAGCAATCACCGTATTATGCCTGGTTGAATGCATTGCCGCGCAAGTTTCATACGTCCATTACCTTTACTCCCTATTGCATTGAATGTTTGCCTCCCTTTGTGGCATTTTTGGCCAGACAAGATCGCTTCAATTATGATTTGTTTATGGAAGTACTGAATACCTTGGATATTCCTTCGATCAGTTCACAAACCAAACAAAACTTGGAGGTAACCAAGTGGGCCTTCAACGTGGTCTTTACGAGAGCTCGAGCAGCATTTGAAGAAGCCGAGATTATTCCCATGGCGGATATGCTCAATCACAATGCGGATCCGAACGTACAGGTCCAGTATGATAACGACGGCAACGTTCACGTTGTCTTGCTCAAGGATGTTCAAGCAGGGGAGCCTCTGTTCAAAAGTTACGGACAAATTACAAATCCATCACGCTTTTTATCAACCTTTGGGTTCTTTGATGTGTCATCTCCTGCCGCCTACTGCAAACTAATGGCCGGAAAAACGTTGACACCGGAACTGGTCAGTTTGGGATTTGTGTACGATCGGATGGTGTTTTACCACGAAAATGGAGCCATTGCCGAAGAAGTGTGGGATGTTATGCTGTACACTATACTGGAACAAATTGATACCAATCAACAGCAACAATTTTTGAACGCGCATTTGCAGGGCGATCAACAAACCAAGGCCAATATGCACAATCATTATCGACCCCAAACGTGTGATGCTCTGTTACAGCACGTTGATGAAATGCTAAACGAACTGGCTAATTGTTCCAACAAAATTCAACAAAATCCAGAACAAGGAAACGATAATCTCCCCATGATTCAATATCACAATGACTTTGTTCGAGAAACCTTTATGAAGGTTCGCAATAACTTGGAACAAATCAAGGCTCAGAAATAATAAAGGAAACGAAAGATGAAATACTAGCATGGGCTGTTTTGTGTATTTTCCAACGCGCATAATTGTGTGGATACACCATTAGCCACTTCTAGCACTACCTGCCTTTAAAAGTAGCGAGAGTAAATGTTACTAGCATCGAGAGTTGTTGGAATCGTAAAAATGCATCATGTATTTGTTATTGAAAAATGGATACAGGTGCACTATAAATCGATACGTGACAGAGGCATTAATCCGTCTTCGGCATTGTTTATGAACAACACAAATTGTCTTGTTCACTAACGGTGACATTGAAAGCCCAATTCTGAGCACCTGTGGTAAGGTCACTGCTCACTACCTTGTGATTGGATATTGTCATGATGGATCCATCGTCAGCGTAGACTAAGGCTCGGTGGTTGTGCAAGTTACCTGCACAGTAGCGACAGGCGCCACTCGGATTGCGATGGTCCACGCGAAAGACCTCCTGAATGTCATTTGTTTTCGGGTCCGACACATTAAGAACCGCAAAACCTTGAAATGGCTCTGGACGATCGATCAAATCGACATTGGCAGAAAGCTCAGGCATGGACTCAGCATACATGTACGGGATAATCAACAGGCCATCGGAAGTGTACTGGACCGACTTTGCGTCCCATTGGGCGTGCAGCGTTGATACGGAGCTATCGTCATCATGGGCAAGCATGCGACTAGCTAGCAGGACAGGAGCTTCCGGATCGGAAACGTCAATGACAGAAACCACGATACCGTTGATATCTTGCAAATCGCCTTGACCTGTCACGTTCTGTCCTATTCCCAACAAGAGTGTGTCATCTTCGTTCAAGGGCCGCAGGTAAGATATTAAGTTCTCCAGTTGGAGAGTACTGCTGATCGAAGGAGGCTCGCCCTGTGGTATGTTGAGCACGTAAAAAGGACCCTGGCTCTGCAGAAACGACGTGGTGACGTACGAAAAAGTCTCGCCAAAGTGGACCGACGTTACAACTTCATGGTTAGCCCCCACATCCACTCGACCAATTTCTTTCATGAATCCAGTTTCGGAAATTGACAAGACCATTATGATGTTCTTGGTAGACGTCTCGGCAGAGACAGTAGTCTCGTCGTCGGCGCATGTGTATTCGTAAGGACAGCTAGACTTGGTCACTGATTGGCACGCTTGGAGCCAGACCAAGTTACGACAGCTTTCCCACGCTGCCATGGTCGTGCATTGCACATCTTTGTATATGAGGTGTGGATCACCACAAATTGCGTACACACGATCAAAGGGAAAGGAAGCCTGGCGTGTCAAGGCCATTCTCAAGTCATTTTCCCGAATATCAATACTGTGGCGTCGAGTCTTGATATCGCTCCCCGCCAGCCGACCTTGAAAGGCGGCCACAGAGTAAATGCTAGTCTTGGTTGTGTCCGGGTCGACCTTTAAATGCACTAAAAAGACGTCCTCGATCAACGCCTTGGTCGCCCAATCAAAAGAACTGGGCTCGACCGCAATTACGAGACTGTCATCTATGCCGTAAACATGCATGAGATCGATTGTGGGGCTCAAAAAGGTAGACTTGGAAACGGCCAGAGATTCCGCAGCGAAAGTAGAGGTGGGCAACGCTGTTGTCGGAAGGGAAACAACTTGCACGTAGGAGTGGAATCCCTTTTTGGAGCCACTATTGTCCACATTCTGGTCTTCATTCTTCCAGTTGTTAACTTTCATAACATGCGTCGTATCATCGGGCATGATACGGTTGGCCAATAAAGTGACAAAGGCAGGGATCAAGGTATCACGAGCTAGTGCGCTCGCCGACTCCAAGTAATGTGTATGATTGCTAGCAGCTCCTACGAAATTAAGAATACTCAAGGGCTCTTCCAATTGACTGTACAAGTTCACATTGGCTCCCGTCACGAGATGAATCGTGCTGCCCTTGTCCTCAAGCACATGACTGCTCTTGTAAACGCCATTTATGGATTGCGTGGCAACTAGCATTAGTTGAGGCACATCAACAGTTGGCTTGGTGTAGACTTGAATTTTGGTGTCATTGGTAAAATCAGCAATGCTGCCGGTAGCCGACTCATCAAGTTCGCTATATCCGCCAGCAATCACCAGTACGTGTGCTGGTGTCAATTGAATAGCATGAATGGAAGCTCTTATTCCCGACGGTGGCAAAGGAATTTGTTCTTGGGCAAGCACTACGCCTTGACGATTCCAGACTACCAAATAATCTCCGTAGGCTGCATAAACAAAGCTTCCGTCTTCCTTAATCGTATCCGCTTCGTCGGCATAGTCTTCATTGTTGCTTGTGCGCGATTCGAATTTGTTAGCAATTACCTCTGTCCTTTGCTTGATCGTTTTGACCATGGGATTGTCGGTAGCTACATCATCAGTAGTATTAGTGGGAATCAACATTTTGAGCTGTTCGACATTTCGTAGAATAATATCATTTACCATGTCCTTGGTAGCCATGGTAAGGTCCACTTCAAGGTCCGCCCGAGACGAGTAAGAATCGGTGACAGCTTCAGCAAACGAAGGAATTGTGCTATCTCCAAAGGGTTTCTTACTTGTCGTCGCAGAAGGAGAAGAAGTAGAAGCAATCATATCACTTTCAAATGATGATTCAGGAGCGACAGTGGTTGTCGTGATTGGAGAAGAAGTGGCTTGTACCTCTCTAGAATCCACGGAGTTGGCTGATTTGTTCGAGTTGTTGTTGGCGTTGTTGTTATCCGAGACAGCCAAGGTCACAAATACACTCACGACGGACGTCAGAGCCATGGAGCCACAAAATAATAAAGTGGTCAAACTAATGAATAGCAGCTGACGATTTCGAGGGGGTGCTGTTTCACGTCGAGTGCCGTCGAGTAAATTCCTACTTTGCGCACTATTGTCTATGGTGGTGGTATTCCGTAAAGGATCCTGCCTGGATCCATCGTCTTCGTCTAGGAATTGTTCTTGCCCATTAATAATAGCACTACTGGTCATTTCAATGTCATACGATATTGCAGACGCGTTGCAGTTGTCATGGCTGGAGTTAAAGATTTGATCATTTAACATGGTTCGATAGAGGTGCAGAATAGGGAACTGTTGGTGTTTCAATTTACGGTACGAGTAATGGTTTTTCGTTTTTCGGCGTACTACGAATACTGCACGAAAATTAACCTGGGTGATCACGTGAACTAGCCTACTACTAGAGCTAGCTAGACTCTAGTAGTCTGCTATTAGGGTAGTACTAGTGGTGCTGCCCTACTAGAAGAATTCTACTAGGTTCTAGTAGCTAGACGAATAACAAATCTTTCAGTCAGTAATAATACAATCCTGAGTCGTGTCAAAGACTTTCGAGAATCCGGGTCTGGACAGAGATTATTACCTAGTATGAGTAGCCATGAATGTGGCTGGGTGGTGTGACCCGTAGTTTGAAAAGTACACTCTGATGCAATATCTACTACTACCACTTGTCCTTTATCTATTTCACGAGCTAGCGTCCAAGTCTCAAAGTTCTAAAAGACTATTTTTCATGCGCTTTTCCTTTACTACTAGACTTATTACAAAACGATAACATCTGTCTCTGTGGCCAAATGAGATTCAAATCAAAATTTGTACACTGGGCTACTCTTTGCGTGAACATTTTCTGTCTGCGCCGCAGTACAAAGAAGGAAATCAACCAAGACATGGAAAACATTGACAGATATAAGTTGTGTCGCTGCTTACTCACGGTTGTCAACTACTCGAGTACTGGTAGCTAACATTAGTTCCTTTCCTTATGATAACCTATTCCAGAATTAAGGTTACTACCCTGGACGCAGCTTAGCTCAACAAAACATGATTCAATTCATTTTTGGTCACGCACGCCAGTTGGAACGAAATAAAAAATAAAAATATCAACCAGTGCGAAGAAGGGAAGGATTTCATTGGATTGGACATTTGGACCATCATCTCACATCACTCACATCACTCAAGGAGTTAAGCAATGCCTTGGAGCCATCAAACTTTCTTGGCTATCCAAAAGATATTATCGCTAATGAAAAAAAAAAGCCAACCAACTAGAGTGTAGTTAGTCTACTTCGAGTGGTACATCATAATATCACATTTCATCAAGCGCTTTGAATTCCTCAAGAGAACTGTATATATTACTCTATTGTATAATGAATCTTTCCCTCCTTTGTATGTATAGTACAGCCATACTTGTCCCGTCGGTCCTTGGATTTACGCCATGTCTCTCCAACAGAATTGTTGTTTCGCCGCGCGCATCTTATTATTATCAGCATCCATTCCGTTCTTTACCTTTGCTCAACTTGTTCATCAACACTGAACAAGCCACCGCTAAGGAATTTGCAACCATAACAGTCGAAGATTGGATTGATCGAGATTTTCAAAGCAAAAGTACTTCCGATATTGAAAATTGGTTGACGGCCGATTTTGATGAACAAGAAACACCACCTGCTTGGTTTTTGGGTACGACAGAGGTCGAAAATCAAGATGATAATATGGCCTTCGAAGCAAAACGAAATAACCAACTTGACTCTGAAATGGTAGAGGCTGCCCAACAGGCAACAAGAAACAACCAAGATTTCATTCAAAAACCCAAGGCAGTTATGACATCATCATCTAAAGCATTACCCGTGGACATTTGTTAGCTAATTCAACATTCAATAACAACAAAGTCGGAACTGGTGTGCAGGGTGCATGTATGGTTGGCGCCGCCAAAAAAATAAGGTGGGGAAAATGGAAACTATCGAGGGAAGGAAAGTGAATGACATCTCGTCTGCAAGTATGCATTGCGAGACTTGGAGCGTCTGTTTCGCGTTCAGCGTACAATTATTGGTTTAAAAAAATTGTAGTTTCCCAGCCCTATCTGTGTTGTGTTATGCAATGCCTTGACGACAGTACTTTTTGGTCTTTGAGAGAAAGCTCCATAGTAACTTGAACACAAAGCACCCTCTAATAACAGTTGTGCTAACGGATTACCGATATCAGGCGGATAACACTATCAGTTATTAGTTTTTGCTCCGTTATAAAATACTGTCTTTACCGGAGGCTGCTACACAGCAAAACAAGGTAGTGCGTATCTGTCCCAAATAGACGTGTCTTGGGAGAAAGAAACGCATTATTAAAAAAAACATATTGCTCCTGCTTCCAATACGATACTTCACGCTCGTAGTAAGGTAAGATGCAAGGCTCCTGGTTATACGCACTCCAATGGTGGCATCTTCTGGATTCCTGGACTTTTTGTATAGGCCTATTCATAATTTAAGTTGAAGCACTGTTTGTTTTGTTATCACTAGACTATTATGATTGTTTTTTCTTCTGGATACTGAACACGTAAACACCTAATTTCTCGCTCAATTGTGCAATAGCAGCATGGGTCCAAAAAACATTGCGGATAAAGTACCATCCAACCAAAACTTGCAAAACAAATGTCACTCCTAGCGGTGTCATACGTCGAGGTTGGTTCCACAAATCACAATATTGACATTCCCACGAAATGAAACCCAATCCAAAGATCAGTGGCAGGATGTCCATTTGGATGGCACCGTATGCCATGCGTGCCATACTAAAAACAATCATTTTCGTAGTCACAAGACACAAGCACAATCCTGTTGCTAGACTGATCAAACGACATTCTTGATGAACGACACTGGAGGGAACCACAAAGAGTACCAATATTGTTACAATGGTGGGTGATAAAAATTTGGTCACTGCCACGTAGATGGAGTAGGGACGTTTCAGGTACACGGCTGTTCGATATATGCATCCCAAAACAATGGAAGTTGCCATGGCGATCCATCCGTAAAGAATGAGATATTTGAGTTGTGATGTGACGACTGTATTAAAAACTGTCACAAAAAAGGAAGGTGTGATGGTAGATTGTGGCAGCGTCGAAATGGGAAGCAATTGTTGAAGAGTTTGTCTGTAAAAGGATCTGGTATCGAAGAAACTATTGAATATTGTAATGATAGCAAGTCCATAATTGACCTTTGTGTAACACGAGCATGAATTTGAACATCGGTGATCGGTGAGTTTATTTGGAAAAAGCGACAAGAATTTGTTCCACATGTAAACACTCCATTCCCCCTTTTTTTCCATATCCATCGTACCTCGGTAACGCCCAACCATTTGCCGTAGCTTGACTGCAAAATGCCGGTATAGTATTCTT
>Ga0100392_1002035_pt1 | contig 18764 bp, 15 predicted proteins | sample CryGeymeta201516_FD_81548 | JGI IMG/M metagenome (GOLD analysis project Ga0100392, IMG submission 81548) | Groundwater microbial communities from Crystal Geyser aquifers in Utah, USA - Crystal Geyser metaG 2015-16 | ecosystem: Environmental > Aquatic > Deep subsurface > Groundwater | place: USA... | reverse complement strand
TTGGTTAATTACATAATTCTACAACAATGTACACAGGTTCAATAACCATACCCCGTAGGGTTTGTGTTTGGGTAATTTACACAGGGAATCGGGATTTACCCAGATGGTCATTCTCTGATGTACGGTAGCTAGTAGTAGTAGCCACTCTAGCCGCTAGCTACTAGTAGTAGCAGCTACTAGGTCTGGCTAGCAGTTTTTTTTTTGCGGGAAACACAGAATTTAGACTACTATTCTTACTGGCAAAGACTACTACTAGGCAAGCTAGCTAGTAGTCTACTGTATTTTCTTAGGTTTGTTGTTGAATGGTTTTTTTCTTCTTCTTACGTATCTAAATATTGAAGAATGATTTATAGATTGAGCAAGGGTATATCACTCATTTCTCGCAACGAACACACGTATTCTCCCAGTAGAATCATGACGATGGTACCCAATATATTAACAATCCACCAATCCCAAGTCCTTGGCATACCATCGTAGGCCGTACAAAATCCCAAATGAATTATGAACAAAGTAAAGGCAAAATCGAGACATTTCTTGCTCTTTTCTACAATAATGGCCAGTAGTACCGCACTGGTTTTTCGTAAAGTTGGTTTTGTTGTTGGTTTATTGGTTGGTTGGTTGGTTGGAACAAGAGGGGTGGGATCGGTGGGGGAGGAAAAAAAAAAAAAAAACAGACAAAGAAACCAGTTTCTTCCCATCCATTTTTGTTGTTCTATGATGGATATCACGGACAAAAAAAAAGGACATCCGATCCGTAGTACAGTAACAAACAGACAGTGATTTGTCACACACACAACACACAACACGCGTACATGCACACATCACGCGTACCCCACAATGCTCGACAACAAGACGGCAAAGGTATCCGGCAATCCCTGTTTGGACCATATTTTGATGTATTCGTCCGTAAATATTCGATCAATGGTAATGCTCGTATTCCATATCATGTAATTGATCTGAAACAGCAATCCTAAAAAGAAGTAATGAAAACATTGCATAGCCACAATTTGACTAAAGATGAGTCGAGGATTAAATTCTTTGCCATCCTTTCCCTTCTTTTGTTTGCTGCTAATGTTGCTATTGCTATTGTTGTTGTTGTTATTATTATTATTGTTATTGCTGCGTCCAGTGTTACTACTATTACTGCTACTTGCATTTCCTCCTCCTGTTGGAACAGCAGTAGCAGCAGCAAGAATGGTTGCAGTAGCTGCTGCCGTAGTTGCCGTCGTAGTGGCATTCGCAGCAAGAGATCGAGCCGATAATGTTGCATTGGATATAGTTGAACTGAGTGTTGATATATTGGTACCAATATCATCTCGTCGTTTATTACTACCAGCATTGAAACTAGACGTTGGTGTAACGGAACGACTATTGCCAATTCTTCTTCCGGACATGATTGGATGAATGTTGTTGTGGTTGTTGTTGTGGTTGCACTGTATGTGAAGCCTGTTTGTTGAATGTCAGTAACGAGACGTGTGTGTGACTTGAATGCGTCTTATTGTAAAGACTCTGTACTGAGTAGCAGTTTGGATTGTAGAAAGTCTTGAAATTGTTGATTGATGAGAGAGGACCTCGTTGCTTCTTCGTATGTTTTCGGTGCCATGATGTTTGGAATGGATTGAGGGCACCTCATCTTACGGGAGTCAGCTCACGAACTAAATATGCGTCGCACAGTTGTTCCGCGATGGATTTCTCCTTTTCGCGATGAGAGGATTTAAAAAATATTCTCACATACATCTTTTTGTATTACTTTTCTGTCGAGTCCGCTTCTTTTCGTTTCGTTCTTTGTGCATACAATACAACAAGATCATCTCTACCATGTCATCGAATTACGCAAGACAATCTCGTCTTGGTATTGGTCTTCATGGACGTCCCACGATGAGTCATCGGACGACTGTGGCGCCATCCTATAATAGCAGCAACAAGAACGACTTCAACAATCGTCGTCGTCGCAACAACAACAATACCACTCAGTTTCGTCGTGGTCCGTCATCGTCGTCGTCGTTGTTGCTAGTGTCCTTACAAACACAACAAAAGCAATCACCACCACCAACCACCACACTCAAATATCATTCATCGCAACAACCTCCAGAAATGTCACAATTGACTGTGCTATCAGGAGAAGATGCATCAACAACGAATAATAATAACAATAACAACAACAACGTCGACAGTGGTAGTCATACAAATCGAATGCCGTCGTCACTCTTACTCTTGGATCGTCGGGGTAATTATAGTCACACCAGTCGAAAAATATTGACAACGAATAACACTACAACGCCTACTGCTGGTGAAAATTCTGCCGCGTCGTATCGTAGCGAAGAACCGTCATTGTCACCTCGTTTTTCGCAACAGCAATTGTTGTTGGAATCCAATCACACAAACAGCAGCAGTAGTAATAACAACAAGAACAAAGAAGACAAAGAAAATGATGGTTTTGGTGATACGCTTCCTTTGGGACAACCCTCATTGTCTCAGGGTTCGTCGACACACGAATCATCAGAGTCAAGTTCGTTCCATTTGAATGGAAATTACAGCAGCAACAACGGCAACACGCACATACCTGCTCAAGGTCGTTCCTCTCACCGTTCTGTTCTACTTCCAATTCCACAGCAGCAGCAGCAGCCACAGCAGCAGCAGCAGCAGCAACAACAACAACTACAAGGTGAAGGATTGGTTAGCTTGAATCGTACTGGCTATGGCCAGCAGCGTCAAAACTTGATGCCAGTGCAACAACATACCAATTTAGCACCATTGCAGTTGCAGCAAGTTTCCAAGGTACGATTCCGAACGAAACTGAATCATTTGGAAGATGCCAGTACACCTCGTCGTCCTTACGCTCGAAGTGGTACTGCCACACCACCACCACCAACGACTACTACTACTACTACTGCTACTACTACTGCTACTTTGGCTGCCACGGCAACTCGTTTCGTTGGAGGAACGTCGTCAAAACGCACAATGCGTACGACAAACAATGCTGGTGTTAGTGATAATTCTTCCGTGCGGTCTCTTGCGCGTTCCAACATCTCTCAGCAGCAGCAACAACAACAGCAACAGCTATCTTGTACTGCCGATGAGAATACTCTTACAACACAATCCTTTTCCTCCCGCCAAGACGACCAAGTCAATCGTGAGAACGACTGTCGATTTCGTGACGAAACCAAGGCCCGGTTGAACGCTCAAGAAAAACAGATAGCCTTACTACTCCAAGAGATTCGTTCTCTATCCAAGGAACAACAAAATGTCGTACAGGTCGCTACTATTAACAACAAGAACAAGGAAACAGAAACCCAAGAACTTGTCCAAGAGGTCCGTCAGGTTCAAAAAGAGATTCAAGCTACCGTACAAGACTACCAAGACAACATGCGAGAACATACGCAACGTCTTCAAACCAAGAGTACTACAGCCGTTGAAGCCATTCAAAATGCTGTTTCCGTTGCCCAACAAGCCCATCAGGAGCACATCAACGAATTGAACCGAATCAAGACCACATGCGTGCATCAGATCGAGTCAACAGGAAAACAAGTTTCCCAGAGTGTCTGGACAGCCCTGAACGATCAACTGCCAGGACTTTTGGAAGTTGCCAGAGGTGCGGTCAAGTTTTGTGTCCCGAAAGTATTGTCTCTGACGAACAAGAATACCAGCACGAGTACGAGCACCAGTATCAGCAACAGCAACAAGGAGAGCGAAGGTGACTCATTGTCTCCTTTTCGACAGGAAGAAACAGACATCCCGTCGAAGGATACTGCCCAGGAACTTGACAAGAATCTTCGTCGACCAAAAACGAAAAAGATTCCTGCCGTGACGACGAGTCCCAAAATTGTGACTCCCAAACCGATGCAGACGAACATGAACAGTGCTTATAGTGGAAGTACCAGCGTCAGTACTGCTGTCACTAACATCTCCACCACTCCAAAGCGCAGCAGCTGTACATTGTTGCACAACAATACTGTTGCATCACCCATCATGAACACACTGGACGATGACAGCGACGACGAAAATGACGATGACAATGACAACGCATCAGAAAAAGAAAAAACCGCACCTGCCAGGTCCACGACGCACGCGTCATCTCCTACTACAAACGTTGTTCGCCGCCGCAGCGAACGTGACCGAACCAAAGTCGATTACAAAGAACCGGGGTTCAAGATAAAAGATTTGGCAGCACCTCCTCGTCGCAGATACATAAAGATTAGCAAGCGTAAGAAGGAAACGAAGACAACAAATAACAGAAGAAAATACGGCACCAAACGCAACAGCAAGATTAACAATAACAGGAAGAAGAAAATGGCAAACTGCACTGCCAGTGAACCTTCCATGTCTTCCCAGAGTGAAACCAGCTCTGCCTCTTCCGTCACGAACGGACCGGGTGCTCCAATGGCAACACAACAGATCAGTTCCTCGGGCTCAACGATATTCAACAGCGCTCCACGTCCAGCTGTCAATGAGCGCCGGGGTCTTGTGAAAAATACCAAGAAGAGCCTTCTTGCTTCGCCTTCATTGTCACCGCCACCGTCGATTAAAGCGCTCTGGATCAGCAGCAGCAGTCGTAGCCCTCCTACACTGTTGTCAGCAGAAAGTGTGTTTTATAGCCCCATTGCAGCAGCCGCCAGCAATATGACGTTCTCAACAAATAATAATGTTCGCAAGGGCGCCAGTGTCTACCGTAAGAATCACGACAAGAGAAAACGCAAACGTTCGACGTCCGTAACTCGTGGCAAAATCACCAGCCAGGTACCTCATTATCATAACAATAACAACAACAGCACCAAACACCGCAAAACTTCCAGCGATGACACATTCCTTTTCTTTGACTGATGATTTTGGCTCACTGCAGATTGGAAGTGAAAAATGTGGGGTGGAAAGTGGATTGAAACAAAAATGTGGGCGGAATGTGAATTGAAACAAATTGGACGCCTATTCGTGTCTTAAATTTGAATTAACCTGTGTTCAGAAAGGATCGCCATGTGTACACGACTATGCATAGGAGCTTATCAAGTGACACCGTCTATTTTCTTAATTTTAGTCCGTTTTTAGCTTACAATCAGTTGAGCTGTCCCAACTCTTTCATTTGGCTTTGCAAATGGCTCTGCCTAGCTCTTCCAACCAAACCAAAATTTACAGAGATAGCGCGGCCAGATCCGTTTGTATCTGCTGCACTTCCGCTTCTGCCGCATCCAAAAGAGACTCAGGATTTCCTTCACTTTTCGTCATCAATTCATCGTACATTTTCTTTTGTTTATCAATGGCCTTCTTTTTCTTTTTCATCTGGCCTCCACTCACTGCCGTACCGTCGGCATTGATCGTGGGAACGCCCTCGTCGTCCCACTCTTTGAATTCTGCCGTTCGGAACAGCTGATCCGGTGTCTGCATAGAATCTTTCAATTTTGTCAATTCCTTTTCCTTGGCCGCTAGCTTCTTCTCAAGCTTTTCCTTCTTTGCGACTGCTTCTCCCGCCTTCTTTTCGGCTATTTCCTTCATCATAATGGCTGGGTCTTCGCGGTTCCAACGAGTACCACCGGGCCGATCTTCGAGACGAACGCCCAGTGTCGGTAGGGTCTCGTCTCGCAGTAAATCGCACGTTTGCAGAATAGTTTGAATTGCCTTGGCTGCGGCAGTCGGATCATCTTTGCTAGCCTTGACAGCGGCCAATGCTTCATCTCGCACTTTTTCGCGAAAGGACACCATCGTGTCGATCATGGGTTCGACAGCATTACTCGCCGATCCTCCTGCGTCGTCGCCATCACCTCCTCCACCTGATGATGCTTCAAAGCCAAAGTCGTCACTGCCAGTAACGACGCCAAAGATTTTCAAAATTTGAGTCACGTAAACGGCAATAGATTTGAACGTCAGGACGGCGGGTTTGACATCCGGTAATCGCAAATAAATATTGGCTTGGCTTATGACCGACAGTAAGGCTCCCATGGCATCTTTTGTGTTGAAATTGTCCAAGAGACTCTCGTGCACCTTTTGCTGGGTCTGCAACAGTGCCTCGCCGAGGGCACGATCCTGTTCTCCCATCCTCCAACCAATTTCTTCCGCGAGGTAATCATTCCTCGCCAGTGCTTCGACTTCGCGAAAGAATGCCTTGAAGGTGGTTTCCTTGGCTCGTGCATCGTTCATCGTTTGCTGCGAGTAGTTCATTGGCTGATCCCAGCCTTGCATCAAAAACAGGATCCGCAACAGTCGGGGCGAGTTCATGTCCAGAGCCTGTCGAATAGTAACAAAGTTTTTGAGCGACTTGGACATTTTGAGTCCCTCAATGTGCAAATGTCCCGTGTGAGTAAAGTAATTGACCCACTGGTGGCATTCCTTGTCCTCTCCTTGACCCTTCGTGCCGCCTATGCAGTTTCCTAGGCAGGCCTCACTCTGTGCGAGTTCATTGTCGTGATGGGGAAATTTCAAGTCCTCTCCTCCGGAATGAATGTCCAAATTTTCTCCAAGGATATCGCTTGCCACGACACTGCACTCGATGTGCCATCCCGGTCGTCCGGGTCCCCAGGGCGATTCCCAGGCCGGTTCACCCGGTTTCGATGACTTCCAGAGGGCAAAATCATTGGGATTTCGTTTTTCGCTTCCACCTGCCACCAACAACGCTCCTTCGCTCTCTGCCAGTTCAGCGGCCGAGGTTTCCGTTCCGACGGAGGCTGGACTTAGTTTGCGATAGTAGTGTCCTGATTTGGTAAATGCATCCAACGAAAGATAGACGCTACCATTGGATTCGTAGGCCATGCCACGTTGGACAATTCTATCAATAAAGGCAATAATTTGGGGAATGTACTCTGTCACGCGGGTCAGTACATCGGGTTCCCGAATCCCGAGGGCTTGCATATCTTCCATAAATTCTCGTTCGTAATATCTGGCATGTTTCAAAAAGACGCTGTGATCCGTTACCAGGTGTCCCTTTTCGCGATCCAATTTCTCGCTGAGAACGGATCTTGCCACATCGATTAAGGCCTTTGGATCGGTACTGGTTTTTGCATCCTGCATGGCCGCCTGTATGTGCGATTTTTCTGTTTCCAAATTCTTTTGTTTGAGTTTGTGCTGTTCCAGCAGACCCTCCTGTTCGGTACGAGACCTCGAATCTTGCTTCTCAATGGCCTGTTGGAGCGCCGTTTGCAATTGCTGCTGTTTCGCAGTGGCTTTGCTGGTCGCTTCTTCCACAGCGGAAGCAATCATATCTTTGAGTTGATCCAGTGTCAACGAGTTACTTGTTGTGGATGCTGTTGCCGTTGCTTCCTGTTGCAAATTTTCCAACAACAAATTTTGTCGGGCTCGCAAAATAATCTTATCATCAATATCGGTTATATTTACCTGATACAGTACATTGTAGTGAAAATAATCCGTCATGATCCGACGCATAATGTCCAAACTCAGGTACGTTCGTGCATGTCCGACGTGACTGCTATCGTAAACGGTCGGTCCACACGTGTACCACCGAACGGTCCTCGATACCATCGGTACGAAGGGTTGTTTGGTTCCCGTTAACGTGTTGTTCATCAACAATTGACCTTGGGCCAATGGTGTCGACGAATCAATCATCGGTGGATGCCACGGATGACGCTTTGGTTTGCTTCCACCACCACTACCACTGCCACTGCCACCACCAGACGAAGAAGAAGAATCGAACGAGGTCGTTGTCGTCGGTGGACCGAACTTGCCAGCACCAGAAAGAGACATGATGATTTGCTTATATAAAATTACGAGTAATATCGTTTAGAACTTCTTTGGAAGGGTGAACTGCGAGTAGGCGTGTTGGTGTTTTACTAGACAAAACTTGTTGCTCTTAACTACTAGCTAGCTAGCTAGTTAGCAATGAGGAGGTTGTAGTTGCGTTTGTAAGCGGTGAGATACGAACAAAAACCCTGCTCTGGTGAATAATGTATGAATAGTAGGTTAAATACTGTACTGTGTTGTTAACGACACTCGAGTATTTATTATGGTTGTATCGTATGTATGGTCTGAGGTCTCATCATGAGTAAAAAATAAAAACAAAAAATGACCGATCAAAATTACTGTACAGTAGTACCCTGGTACTGGTACCACGTACAACTACTAGTAGTAGCTACCAGTAGTAGAGTAGTACTGCTACTACAGCACCAACTAAGTACAGTACGTAGTAGCTACTTCTAGTAGTACCCTGGTAGTAGTAGAACACTTGGACTGCCGCACAAAGGCCAGACAAGGCAACCGCAGTGCCTGTGAGCCAACCAAGAAGCATTAGACGACGAGCACTTGATCCTATTTGCTCGCACAACAACAACAACATAGAAAAAGTCAGTACTAGGGTGTCGTCGTTTACGTTGCATTGCAGCATCAGGCCATTTTTGGCCTCTCACACTTTCTCTCTCCAAACATACCTGCAGGAAATAGAAATAATAATTCCTCTGTATCATCATCTATTGTTCACAGTCAAGTTGCATTCATTCTACACAATGCAAGTAGTACAACTGGTGGTAGTCCAAAGCTTTTACTCTACTGCTAGTAGTAATACAAATAGTTTGACTCCTGTGAGGAGAGGAGAGACGAGGGACGAAGGTGCAAGCAAAACGACCAGAACTGAACAAACAGGAGGGCGAAACACCAGCTGCTCCATCAGTTTTATTCACTTTTGAATGTTATGGTTTTTTGTTTCACGGGGGTCAGAGCATTCCTGGATTGCTGTTCCAACAACAACAACAAGAAGGCCAGTATAATTATTCCTAGTAGTACTACTAGTACGGTACTTCAACTACTAGACCCTACTAGCTACTAGCTACTACTAGTACTTAGAGTACCAGTCCGTAGCAGCAGAAGAAGTTTTGCTCGTGAAGATAGAGCGTACGTACTACTACTAGTAGTCTACTGTAGTCTACTAGTAGTATTCCTTTTATTAAAAAGGTGCTACTCGGAGTAGCTAATAGCAATGCAAAACATTTTATTGTACCAGGTAGCTTGCCTGTCAACTGGTAAAACTGGCAAAACAATTACTCAAGAAGCTACTACTACTACTACTACTAGACTAGCTAAGGTTAAGCGAGTACTACTTCCAGTCCTCCTTTTCAGGAATTCAAGAACTACTCTAGTACTAGCTAGAATACGCAGAGCAAAGACCTACCGTGGTATCTACTACTAGCTAGACTACTATAATACTACTGTACGAGCTGGGAAACTTCTATTATTTGTACTAGTAGTAGGCAGCTCCATGATTCTTGAGCACTTCTAATAGTACCTACTACTAGACTACTAGTCTACTACCTACCACTGTAGCTAGTGTGATGCTGGTACCACTAGTAGACTACTAGACTTTTATTAGGTGCTGATTCAGATGTGGTGCGAAAAAAAAGCAAGTAACTGTACCACGGTACACACTACTACCTGGTAAAACAAATGCGATCTTTGTTGGAACGGACACGTCATTGCGGTTGCATCCCACAGGATTGGAATCCAATGGGGCTTCCTATTTTGGTTTTTTGCCAGCACCACGGTTTTTTAATAATAGGTGATGATGGAGGCTCTTGTCAAAATACAACAACCTAGTAGTAGTACTAGTATAGTATTATAAAACAAATACTCGATTATTTACTTTGGATGCTATTGTTGCGTCAAGTCTCCACTCCTCCGCACCAGCATATTTCTTCTCTCCCTAGAAAGTTCTGTACTACTCGTAGAAACTATTGAAAAGTTAAATAATTTTTTTTTAAAAGGCATAGAACAGTATGAGGAACTGGCACTACAATCTGCTGATCTTTCTTGCGACGATCGGTTGTACCTTCTGTTTCACCTCTCCTGTTACAACAACAACAACTACTACTACTACCAACAACCACAACAACAACAACGACCGTATCCATATCACTACTGCAACGTTTCAGGGTTTGTACCCATACGTTCCCGTCAGAACAACGACCACTACTACTAGTAGTAGTAGTAGCATTCATCTGTCGAAACCAACCTCACGTTGTTATCCTACGCTACATTCATCGAGAACATTATTTTCGAAAACAACGACAATAATAACAACAACAACGCAATTGTATGCATCGACGACTTCTTCTAGTACTTCTGGTATCGTTGTCGAACAAGATGACACTCCTCCTCCGCTTGTTGGAACGACGAAAACGAAAACGACAACACCTTTTTTGATTGCCTTGTGGAAATTTTCCAGACCTCACACGCTCATTGGATCTGCATTGGCTATTCCAGCTCTTTGTATGCTGGCAGCACCTAGTTTTTCGACCGCCTTTTCGACGTCCAATGTTGTGGCTGCGTTGTATGCCATGATCCCATCGCTTCTCATGAACTTGTACATAACGGGCCTCAATCAAATTACCGACATTGATATTGACAAGATTAATAAACCAAATCTACCACTGGTAACGGGAGAATTATCTCCCAAAGTGGCCATCATTACCGTCATTGTGTCTCTGGTATTGTCGTTGCTTATGGGACTGTCGCATCCAGTGTTGGGTACCAGTGGACTCAATACAGCTCTTTGGGGATCGGCCATTTTGGGGACCATGTACTCGTTGAGACCCTTTCGTCTCAAACGATTTCCCCTCCTCGCTGCCTTTTGCATCGTGGCTGTCCGAGGAACCATTATCAATGCAGGATTCTTTGCACACGCTCGTGCCGCTGCTTTTGGAAGTCAGGGTGCAACAGCACTCAGCTGTTTGTTGGGAGACAGGACCTGTGGTCTGTCGTGCCTCTTTTTTGGCATTTTTGGAATCGTCATTGCCCTGATGAAAGATGTGCCCGATGTTCGGGGAGACGAACTGTCCAACGTTCGGACCTATTCGGTCCGGATAGGACAGAAACGAATTTTTCACGCGATGCGCCGACTCTTGACGGGACTCTTTTTCGCCTACGGTGCCGGATTTGCTCGAGGTGCCATGCTGGCACCCTCGACGCTTCTGTCCGTGTGTCGCGGAGGAGTGGGAGCGGCAGCGATGGTGGCTGGGCTTTCCGTACGAAAACAGGCCGAAACAATTAACCCAGAAGATTCCAAGGAAGTGTATGGATTTTACATGCATCTGTGGAAGCTCTTCTATTTGTCCTATCTCGCACTGCCCTTTTGTCGATAAATAATAATAATGAGTCAATGACTTGTTCTTTTTTTTCTTTGATTTTCTTGCCAAGAGTTGTCGTGGAATGATCTTTTAAAGTGCTGAATTCTATAGCTAAACTCATCATCACTGTGGAGAGTGCGAGAGTTGCTTGTGTTTGGCTCTAACCACTTGTGAGTACAGATTAGATCTATCCAAATCAACGACGATAAAATAATACTGTAATACTGTAATCATTTTTTAAACAACCGCTCTCAACCCTGACATTGGTCTACCGGGTGGTCATTCCTTTGTTTTGTCCCGAAATCTTTGCCAGATTCTCCTCACTTTTTCGATGGAAATAAAAAATAGTTGTGGCAAAGTAGTAATGCGTGATAAGCTTCAACTCTCTACTTTAAACTAACTCCTTATTAGCTAGCTAGCTAGAGTAGCTAGTAGCTAGTAGTGCTGTAGCTATTTGAAGCACCACCGACATTATGACTTCCAGCAACTGGTGAAGTATGCAAACGTCTCATAGATGAAATAATGATTGTGAAATTTGTTGCCAGATAGTTGTGACTCTTGATCGTAATCCTTGTGAGCTTGTTGCGGCCACCCTCAGCGGTAAACGTATATCGTTCTTGCTACAAACTAGACTAGTTATTATTATTCTCGACTAAAAGTAGATATCACAACATAGACTACTACTTAAATAGTTGATGTTCGCAACAATGAGCAGAAACAACCACAACATAGCCGCCGCCATTTACGGTGGCACTCCTGTTCTCGAAGTAAAACGCGCAGGCGATAGTAGTCAAAACGGCAACAGAAGCGACTGGCAACAAAAGTCCTCCGATAGAAATATTATGGGGGTAGAACAACGTGTCAAGTTGATTGATGAAGACGGTAACAATAACAAATCTAGAGAAAACAATGATGATGAGGACCAAACTTCAGAGTATGTCAAAGATTCAACAACCGCTGCTGCAAAAACGCTTTTTTGGAACAAGAAGGCAACATCCTCCATTCGTCTTGTCAATATGTTGTTGCCCTTTCTTCTTGTGCATGGTGGTGCCTCCTCCTCCTCCTCCTCCTCCTCCTCCTCCTCTTCGGACGAGACATTGTACAAATCCGTGTCCAGTCGTTGTCACGATGACGTAGAAGTCGGTGGAACAAATCGTCGATCCAGCGATCAGAATCCAGAATTGCTGCAACACCAAAACCGTACCTGCACAAATGCCGGACGAGGAATCAAGAAAACATGGATAGTACTATTTGCCTTGGTTGTTATTGGTGTTGCCATTTGTTGTGTGACGTTCGTTAGGACAACTCAACGTCAACAACTACTGCTGGCAGATTGGTTTTCTTTATTTTCGAGTCAGCAAGTAGAACCTGTCCACACGGATGCTCCCACACCCACTCCAAGAGGGCACTGGTATGAAAATGAGAATTTTGATAATAACCATCATCATGAAGAAAAGGAAGAACACGACGAGAAAGAAGAACAAAAGAACGTTGATAAGGATGAATTGTCGTCTATTGCTGAGGCAGCTCCTAATGCTTTTAAAGTAGTAGTCGAAAAGGCAAGCCCTGGATTAGAATTGACCAAGGAAGCCAAGGACGGAAGTATCGAGCAGCAACAACAAGAAACGGAAAAAACAACCACGGAGGCTTTGGTTCCCAAGGGAATATGGTAAGTGTTTGTTGATTCAAGTATTGAAAACAGCAATCATTAGGAGACACTTTTTTTCCGAATCTAACACGCATGTGTGTTATGTAAATTAAATTGGCATTGGCATTTTTCGCACCGAAAAAAAAAGGTACTACGACGAAGTCAAAGACGAAAAAAAGAATCAGGAGAAGGATATTCAAGTGTTGGAAGAAAGCAGCATTGAACAACTTGACAGTACTAGTGGTGGCGCTGCTACTACGGCATCTGGGGGTTTGGACCAGGACCAAGCAAACAGTAATGGGCCTTTCGAACACACGATGGTCGACTCGAACAAAACAATGAAAAACGTTGAAGGAGTTATCGAAGATGAGGACGACGAGGACGATGAAGTCATGGAGTTGGAAGAATCCGTACTTGAAGAAGAAGAGACCAACGAAGGCAAAGGATCGAGCAGCAGCAGCACCAGCAGCAGCGAAGAGAAATTTCCTCTCGACCTTTTAACCATTTCCGAAAAAGGACGTTTGGCAGCTGTTGGCTACATCATAAAAGAGCTGGGGATCTCCAACATGAGTCTCCTGAAAAACCGACAATCTGCTCAGTCTCGCGCATTGAAATGGATTGCTAAAGACGACGAGGCACAGCTGACCATTCCTGGTCATGACGACAGTGAGAAACCTTGGATCGAATTGATACTGCTCCTACAGCGGTACGCTCTAGCGACCTTCTATTTCGGCTTGGAAGATCCCAGTAGTCTCGACTCGAATATCAAGAAGCAAGTGCAGAAGAATCGCAGTGCGTTTGATTCCGAATGGATTACGGCAGCATCCATTTGTGACTGGCACGGCGTAAGTTGTAACCAAGAAAATGAGGTGGTAGCCTTGAACTTGACTCGTTGTGCGTTAAGCGGTATCGTTCCCGAGGAACTCTTAGTGAGCGGGACCCTTCCCCGTCTCAAAAGCCTCGATTTGAGCTATAACCAGCTATATGGAGAGCTGCCGTATATGACTAATAAAAAAGCTATGACTGCCAGGGTTCACGAAGGATTGGATTCCATGCAAGTCATCAATTTGAGCCACAACAAAATGACCGGAAGCATTCATTCTTTGCGAGAATTGAAAAATGTTGGTACGTATCGTGAAACGCAATTTCTCAATTATTTCGTTGCCAACTGCTTTCAACCTTGTTGAACAAAATGTCTCACTTTTTTTCTTTCTCATCTCGTCCTTGACTGTCTTTGATACAGAGATGGTCAATTTGAGCTATAATCATTTTTCGGGCAGTCTTGGAGACTTCATGGGAAATCTCACTCATATGAAAGAGCTTGTATTGAACAACAATGCTCTGAGTAACGAGATTCCGGAGACTCTTGGACAATTGACCAACCTACAAAATCTCTTCTTAAATGACAATTCGCTAACGGGACCCGTTCCAGAATCGTTTGGAGGCCTGAACAATCTAGGTAGGTGTAGAAGAGAAAGTCTGGACGGTTCTGGACGGTGGTGTCGTCGTCGTCGTCTTGTTCTTACACATTCTTCTTCTTACGCATTGCACTATTCCAATCTATCTATCTTACCAACAATAGCTGGCTTGCGATTGCATCGAAACAATCTCGAAGGTAATGTTCCAAGGGAGGTATGCCTGCTGCGAAAAAATTCAAATCTCCACTCTCTTTCCTCTGATTGCCAGAGGGGAAATATCCAGTGCGTTTGCTGTACTCGGTGCTTCTAGAGTAGTAGTAGTAGTACCTGTAGTTCTAGCTTGTGCGCATTTTTATACCAATATACTCTGTAGCCGTTTTCTATTTTTGTGTAATCTGCGGTCTACAATAAAAAATACTCGACTAATACTTGACCTTGCTACTCTAGCTAGTAGCCAGTAGGTCTACTACTGGACTACTACCGTACTAGCTACTCTCTAGTAGCTAGCTAGTACTAGTCTACTTTCTCTTGGTCTGAGGAAACTGAAGGTGATCAATCACCAGTTTACGAGGTACGATACGAGGTTTTGCTTCGTGATGACGTTTTCAACCTACTACGCCAGTTTTCTTGTATTTGCGTGCCCGGGGAATCTTTGATTATCTTTTGGTGTTTTTTTTCTTTTTTTTTCTTTTCATCATGGATCATGGATGTGCCCGCACCGACCGTACCGTACGTACCGTACCTGTTTATTCGCCTGCTAGTCTACTAGACTACCTGCTTGATTGATGAGCCACCAACACCGAGCAAGCCATTCTTATGAAGCCAAGCGATATCACAGCAGCACAGAATTGACGCGATTTGTTTGAGAAAGACACTATTATATTCGAGAATCAATGGCGTCGAGCAGGGACTGGAAATGGCTTATCGCTGGTGTCCTCATCGGATTTGCTCCGATGGGAGATGCTCTTCTACTTCTTCTTCATCACCATCACCATGGTGGTGGCCCCATTATTATAACAGCCAACATGTGTGTTACCAAGAAACAATTGCCTTGTCCTGTATACATGATCCATCAGCGATCCTGTGCATTGTTTTCAGGATTTGTTGGTAATCGACATGTTTCCGCTTCTTCCAATACGTCACGAACCTTAGCACCCACAAATCGACCAGCAACCAAGAAATGGTTGGACCTTTCATTGACATTGCACAATCGTGGAAAAAAGTTCAAGCGACACTTCATCTGGTCAGGCCTTGCCATTCTACTGTTGACTCTTCTCGTCCAACCAAAGCAAGCTATTGGAGCATCTCAAAATGTCGCATCGTCTGTACAACTACCCCATCCGTTGACAATTCGCCATTTATCGTTCGCATCAGCACTCGTTGCGGTTCTTGGTGGAGTGGGTTTATTTCGAATGGGTTTAAAGGATCTAGCTCAACAATTACTGGTGGCCTGTGCCAGATGTACTCTTCAATTACAACTTTTGGGTGGATTGATCCTGCAATGGATCCTTCCTCCATCGTCGCAACCATGGTGGATCGTTACGGCTTGGATCGTAGGAGTGGGAATCATCGGTGCCCAAGAAGCCTACGGAAGACTCGAGTATTCGTACCCTGCCTTGCGAAAACACTTGACCCTCTCCTTCTTGGCGAGTGGATTGTCCGTTCTGGGATTTGCTTTGGTCGTTCGGCTCTTTGGACCGCTTCAGCCATGGTACGACCCACGAAGATTGGTTCCCGTAGCAGGCATGCTGTTCGGTAATTGTCTTTCAGCCGTGACACTGGGCGCAACGTCACTTACCAGAGCCTCTGCGACACAACGAGATCAAGTCGAATTGTGGCTGTCACGTGGAGCCACGTACAAGGAAGCTATGTTCCCTTTGATTCGTGATAGTGTCACAACAGCCTTGACTCCTACGATCAACGCTCTGTCAATTACGGGCATTGTGCATCTACCAGGAATGATGACTGGACAGGTGCGTCACAACAGCACGATACTGTACTGCCGTTTTGTTTAGAATTGTTGCATTACCTGTTGTAAAATACTAACGGGAAAATTATTGCTTTCCACACAATGGAACTAATAACACACGCATGCATATGATCCACTTTGGGAAAAAAGATCTTGGCAGGTCAATCTCCACGACAAGCTGCCATATATCAAACCATTATATGGTTTTTGATTGCATCTGTATCAGCCACTACGATTCAGCTTTTGGTAGCTTTTATAACGGATTCGTTAGTAGACAAAGGCAATCATCGGTTGCTGAACAACGTTTTTCCCGTCATGGAACAAGGATCGAATAACGAAACGAAACGCGAACAGTCACACAAACGTAAAAACAGTACTGTTAACAAGCCCTTGAAACGAATTACAGCCGTTCCTCGATGCCCGTCGTCGGTGATTGCCAACAATGACGTTTCATCAAAAGAGATAAATCCTGTTATATTTCGGGTTCGTCGATTGTGTGTAGATCGTGCAGGTGTGGAAGTATCGTTAAACTTGCATCGTGGTGATCGTGTGGGTATCACTGGAGCGAGTGGTCGAGGTAAGAGTCAAATATTGAGAACGTTGATTGGTTTGGAAGACATTCAAAGTGCTGCAAGGAACTCTGTCACTCCCACCACCACCACCAGCAGTCGCAGCTCTAGCAGTTTCAGCTCCAGCATGAACAATGTCCATGAGGAGGTTTTAGAACTGCACGGCGTGGGTATATCTGAAATGTCACTTCCGCAATGGCGGACTCAAGTTTGTCTTGTTTCCAACGACCGTCCTACCATTGCGGGATCTCCTCAAGATATGTTCCATCGTCTACAAACTTTCCGGCAACATCAATTTCTTTCTACTAGTCAACAACAACAACAGCGAGGACAACAACAACGACGACGACGACAGAAGAACAAAGTGTCAAAAAATGATCATACAACTACCAATGATGGGAGTATGTTATTACCTGCCAATGGTGGTACAGCAGGAGAAAAGTGGTGGCTTTCACAAGATGTATTACAACGACCTTGGTCGAGTCTTTCGAGTGGTGAAGCCCAACGAGCGAATTTGATGCTTGCCTTGTCGTCGTCGTCGCGCAACAACAGCAACAGCAACAACAACAACGACAGCAACAGCAACAACAACAACAACAACAGCAATAATAATGAACCTCAGGTTTTGTTATTGGATGAAATAGGATCCGCCTTGGACGATGCCACGACATTGCAAGTTGAAAAGACATTACAGGAATTGAACATTCCAGTGATCATGGTAACCCACGATCGTGCCCAATTGGATCGGTTTTGTACACACCATTTGGATCTCGAGGAGGAGGAGGAGTAGTCTAGTAGTAGTAACGTAGTCTACTACGTACTATGATAATGTACAATATCCTAAACAAAAGCTTGGTACAGTGCTGCTACCTGCTACTACTAGTCTACCTGGTACTATTAAGAGTACTTTTACTACTATTAAAATCGTACATGTTCACATTCGTCTTCGTCCAATATCATATTGGGTATACCATCTGTTACTGGAAATTCTCGTCCGGTGACAGGACATGTTAACATTCCCTGTACTAACTGTACGTTCATAAGAATGGAATACAATGCCTTTAAAAAGTCGTCATTGTTCGCCATGTCATCCGTCAATACTGGTGGCAACAGTAGTTGTAGTTGTTGTTGTCCTCCTGCTGGTGCTGTTGTTGATGAGAGTCCCATTTCCGAACATGCCTGTACCAAAGCGGACCAATCCAATCGTGACGATGATAACAGACTCTTGACAAATGCAATTTGTGCCGTATCATTGTGACAATTATGATGATTGTTATTGTTGTTGTTGTTGTTGCTGTTGTTGTTGTTGCTGTTGTCGACACGTATTTCTGTAGCCGTAATTTTCAGTGGAAAACCTTTTCCTTTTGCTTCCTTGCTATTATTTCTCATGGTATTGTGTGTCAGAAGACGCATCGTAAAAAAAACTAGTGTAAGTCGTTGTTGTTGTTGTTTGTTTGTTTGTTGGTTGTTGTTGTTGTTGTTGGATGTGATGTATGTACCAGGTAAATATGATATGTAATACTGGTACTCAATATATTTCGTTTTAGGTTGTAATTATGGCTCCTCCTCCCTGTGTTTGTGTGCGTGTGTGTGTGCGTGTGTGTGTGTGTGTGTGTGTGTGTGTGTGTGTGTATTAATACCAATAACAGAACAGTCGTATAGATAATCGAGTACTCTCTTAATGATTAAATAGAACGGATTTACTCTACAAGCGATGTATGTGTTGTTGTTGTTGTTGTTGATGATGATGATGATGTTGTGAAAACAAAAAATAAAAATTGTTTTGCAAGAAGAAGAAAAAAAATGAATGATGTTGAATGTGGTTGTTGTTTCATTTCAGTAGGACGGTTTTGGTCTGTCCGCCGTCCAAAGAAAAAAGACTTTTTTTGCTTCCGCAATTTTATTAGTCTACAGTAATTATTTATTATGATATTTCGCGGCACAAACAACACCATGCGACAGCTACTCTAGTAGTAGCTCTGCTAGAGTACTAGCTAGCTAGTAGTAGTAGTAGTAGTAGTAGTAGTAGTAGTAGTAGTAGTAGTAGTAGTAGTAGTAGTAGTAGTAGTAGTAGTAGTAGTAGTAGTAGTAGTAGTAGTAGTAGTAGTA
>Ga0100392_1002018_pt1 | contig 18831 bp, 17 predicted proteins | sample CryGeymeta201516_FD_81548 | JGI IMG/M metagenome (GOLD analysis project Ga0100392, IMG submission 81548) | Groundwater microbial communities from Crystal Geyser aquifers in Utah, USA - Crystal Geyser metaG 2015-16 | ecosystem: Environmental > Aquatic > Deep subsurface > Groundwater | place: USA... | reverse complement strand
ACTAAAGAAAGAAAAGGTTAAAAAATTTCAGAGAAAGGGTTCGAACAAGGAGAAAAAAAAACGAGAACCCCCCCCCCCCCCCCAATAACAGACATTAGGTGACAGATGTGCTTGTTGTGTTCGTTGGTATTTGGTTCAGCTCACGCCCCAAGAAATGTGAAGTACTAGTGTAGTTGGGTTGTCTCATCTGAAAAACCGAGTCGTCGGCATATAAGATGTTGTGTTCTGGCTCGATGCTGGAAAAAAAGAGCTTAGGATTGAAATTTTCGTAGGAAGTTGAGTACAAATAATTAGAAATTTAAAATAATTACTCAGTCATTTCCTTTCCTAGTGGTTCAAAATCGACTGAAAACTACAATCACACTCTTCCCCTTCCAAGGACGAATGGAACCGCGCAATCCATAAGATTCAACGAAGGTTCCAAGGATCGTCCCAATCCCTCCAATACGAGCGTGCTAATAACAATGCTCGACATGGCAGGGTCAATCTCCACGCCGTGCTCACGACAAAGATCTAAGACTTGGCTGAGTAACCCGCCAATCCTCACAGCACCTAACGTCAAACCCGCCTTTCTTCGATCGTGAAATTCTGACACAATGTTTCCTACACCAGTGGCGAAGGCGTCGACACCGCCAGGAACCTGACTGCATCGTTCGTATCTGGCACGTTCTACCATGAGCCGACCAGCTTCGTAGCCATCGTTGAGAATAACCGCCCGAAAGAGATCTTTAAGATTCCGTTTGTCGTTTTCACTCAGAGATGTGACAATTCCTGCGTCCAGAAAGACAATACTGCGTTTGACTTTTCCGTTTCCATTTCCAGAATCATTGTCAGTATCGTTGCCCTGAAGGAATGCAGCCAATCGTGATAGTGGGTTTCCAGAAGCGAATGATTCATTTTGGGTGGTAGTCTGAATCAAGACATTACCAGGATGAATATCACTGTGCACAAAATTGTCCTGAAACACCATTTTCAAAAAGGCTCGGAGCAGAGGCCCGGCCAACTCCTTGCGAGTTCGCAGACCCAGCTCCGAGTGATCCTTCAGAAAGTCGGCGATTGGTTTTGCATCTTCAACAAGGTCTTCCACCAGGACCTTGGAGTCGACCCATCCTTCAATGGGCCGGGGGAAGAATATGGAAGATGCCGATGCGTCATTTTCTTTCCCGTAAAAATTAGATCGAAATTGTTTCAAATTATCACTTTCGACAGTTAAATCGGATTGCAAACGAAGGTTGCCACCAAAGGTACGAACCGCTCTCGGAAGACAGAGCATTTTGATAGATTCCGAAGGTAAAGCGTGCAGCCACTTGGCAACGGTGTCCATGAGCCAGATATCATTTTCAATTTGCCTTTGGAATCCTGGATGGAGGACTTTGACGGCTACGGGTTGTACGTTCTGCTCGCCTGTTGATTCGTTCACGGTCGTCAGCGATCCTCGGTAGACTTGTGCTGCCGAGCCTGTTCCGATGACTTCCTCCAATGTTAATCCCTTTTCCTTGTAATCATCGCCAAATGCTTCCCTGAGAATTCTTTCGGAGGCTCGATCCGAATGCGGATATCCCTGATCGTGCAATTTGGACAGCCGATCGCAAACAGAGGCAGGAAAAATGTCACGACGTGTAGCAATCCATTGACAAAGTTTAATATAGCCTGGTCCCAACTGTTGAATCGCATGAAAAAAGTAATTCCACGCCAAGTTGGAAATGACACTGGGACGTTGGCTACCAACTAATTGATTGGCCAAATAAGCAGCTGGGGACAAAATGAGTAGGGGCGAAAATCGCAAACCAATTTCAGAAACTCGTAAAGTAACATGTAAGGCTTCCCATAAAGTCTCTAACCATTTCTTGCACCAACGCAAAAATCGAGTCATGATGCCTTGTTCTTGCAGTGTCAGAGAAGCATTAGTACTGCTGGTGGCCAATATCCGAGGCCGTGAAGATTTGTCATTGTGAATCTCAGTATTAAGTAGTAGCTTCTCAATGTTATATCTGGCGTGGTTGGAAAAAGTGGATAATTTTGCAAAATGTATCGTGTATTCTGTGAAGTGAGTATTGTAGCGTTTGTTGGATAGAAGCATTTTCCTGGTGGAAATAGCTCGTGTGCCAATGGCGGAAATATTTCGAGATGAGGTGTGGGAGGCTTTCCGGGATGCAGATGAGAGCAGTCTCCTGCTCCTGGTTGATCGCAGTGAAGTTAGGGTGGCCATGATGGTGGCTGTTGGCTTTATTCGTTCTTATACTGTGAAAGAGATTCGTTTGTTTGTTTGTTTGCTTTTGAAAATTTGAAGAGATGACGAAGGAAGTTTGTGGAGGGGTTCAAGCTTGTGAATTGGAAGACGAGAGAATCGCGAAGGACTGAGTCATGACCAAGTTTGATCCCGAGCCGGAATTCATTGTTTTTATTACTAGTACCAGGTACCCTGGTACCAGGTACCAGGTACTCCGAGTACTACTAGTAGTAGCTACCTGGTACCTGGTACAACTAGTAGCTACAGTAGTAGTAGTAGGGTCTCTATTAGTCTAGTACTAATAGTCTAGTACCGAGTAACTTCTACTCGAGTAGCTAGAGTACTCCGGAGTACTGCTGTACTACGTAGTAGCTACTAGCTACTGTACCTGGTAGTCGTAGTAGTCTACTACCTGGTATGTATGTATGAAGCCTCCGAGGCCAATCTCAATCACGCCAGTGACCAGAAAACAATAGAGCAACGAACAGAAACCTCTACTAGCTAGTCGTATAATCTAGACTACTAGTAGTCGAGTAGGTAATCTTTGCTTAGAAACGAAATAAACACTCCTGGCTATGGATTGGGACATGTAAAGTAGCTGCAAGCAATGGACTGAGCTGAGCCACATTCCAGACTGCTCTAGGAATTGATCAAGCAATGTAGATTTCCGTGCAATAATCCCTCTACTAGTATTCGTGTGCTTGTCAAATATATTACTACTTTGTGTACGAGTAGTAGTTCTACTTACTAGAGAATACTACCAATCACCAAACACAGTAACAATGAATATATTAGTACCGCACACATTTTTACAGTAAATCTTGAAGTTGTCCTACCTAAATAATAATAATAATATAATTTCATTCCATTTATTATTTTATTTATTATTGAATGGCCATTCCTTCACGAATGCATTTGTCGACAATGCCTAAAAGATGCGTATTTTCTAGTGCCGCCGCCACTCGTTCCTTATCGTCCAACTGCTTGTTGACGGCATCTTCCGTATTGTGCGTTCCTGGTTCAATGTACACTTTGAGCTTAAATTTTTGTGGCGACAGTGATCGCATCAATTTAACACGAATGCTCAATCCGATCAATGTTGCCATGGAACAATGGGGAATGGTAGGTCTAACATTTTTTGATTTTTTTGTATTCGATGTGTGGGATGGTTTTTTCATTTTTCATTTTGTTTTTGCGAGGGGGAGCACATGATATGGATTCCATGCATGGAAAGAGAAAAACAAAAGAGAGTATGAGTGATTCGGTGGGATTTACTATTGATGTCTGCACTGCGCAAAGCTTTTTGCAAACAAACAAACAAACCGACCGCATTGAATAGCATAGCATAGCACGGCACTTACGTAAACCGAACGGTCACAAAAGGCAGCACTGTTCTGACATCCACATGATCATGATCTTCCTCGTGATCGTCATTATGATGATGATGATCATCATCGTCATCATCATGATCATTTTCGTCGAAAGGATCATCATCATGGACATCAATTTGAGCACGACTAACCACGCGAAGTTGTTCCAGTGTCACACCGGCATGTTCCGGATCCTGAATGTTTCGAATGATATCAAAAATTTCATCCGATGTAATACTATCTCGTTTGTGTTGAATACGATCAAGTTCCGTTTGATGTTCTAACAACTGCATGGTTTTTATGCTGGTCGGAATAAAGTGAGGAATACCATTGGATGTAATCGCATTCTTGTGAATGGCGCTATTGCTATTGTTGTGACTGTACTTGGGAATTCCCACTCCAGCGCTACGCAAAAGTTCTACGCTTTGTCCGTGTGATACCTCCCACGCATCCATCAAGGCATGCGCCACCGCTTGGTCGGCAGCTGACTTTGAATAGGCAGTGATATCATATTTCTTCGTGTTGCTGTTGTTCTCGTCGTCGTCGTCATCATCATCAAATTTGATCATAGGAGGAATCACGTGCAGAACTTCTAATTGGGACCAACCCAAGGGTCGTTTCTTGGTAATACCAACATCTTCTTCAATATCATGGATAATCGGATTAGCATTATCTTTGGGAGCATCCGCTTGCATGGTTATTTATATTTATATAATAATAGTATTGTTGATGATGAAGCCGAACGTTTCCTTTTGTGTCAAGTGAATAAAAAGATACTCGAGTAGATAATGATAATATAATACTACTGTATAATAGTATGATGAATACTACCATAGCTAGTCTAGTACTGCACTAACAATAGTAGTAGTCTAGCTAGTAGTAGTAATAGCAGTAATCGTAGTCGTAGTACGTACCAGGCAGGTAGTAGACTACAGTTGGTGTAGCTAGAGTAGTAGTATCATGAGTAGACTACTACTACTAGCTAGAGTAGTACAGTACTACAGTAGTAGACTAGTAGTAGTACTACTATTAGCAGTTATTAATAACCAAAATTGAATTAATTTAAGGGGTTTTGTTGTTGCAATGACGAGATTCTCAATAAAACACACCTGGGTGGACAAAAACGAATCTCAGCCATTCGAAAAACAATGGACGACAAAAAATTAAATAAGATTTACCCAAAACAGATGAAAAAATAAATACGAAGGGTAAAACGTAAAAAAGTAATAAACAATAGATTTTTCTGTATTCCAATTTCCAATCATTCTTTTTTCCAATGAATGTCCACAAACACAATCAATAATATTACAACAACTCTTTTGTTATTAGTCTTAAACTAGAGAGAGAGAGAGAGAGAGAGAGATCGTCTTGATACACACACAGAGAGCAATTTGGGGAAAATAAAGAACGACGATCAATTATTATGAGTACCAACAACAACAAAGAACGAAAGAGAAAGATTGATCTCGGTGGAGGTTACGAAAGCAAACGAATCAATGGTGATGCTAATTATTTGCCAACAGCTGTTGGTAACGACAATGACAATGACAATGGCAATGACAATACTACGGATGAGGTTATCAATCCGTGGACGGGTCATTCCTTTTCGGACAAATATTATTCTATTTTGGCCACGAGACGCAAACTTCCCGTCTATCAGTTCAAGAAAGAATTGATAGATGTCGTGAATAAGAATCAAATTGTTGTAGTGGAAGGAGAAACAGGTTCTGGGTGCGTTACTTTTGTGTGTGCGTGTATATGTGCGTGCGTGTGCATATATATAGTTCCATCATGTGCTGGAAATATTAGTGTTGTTGCTGTGGTTGTTGTTGTTGTTTGATGATGCATTTTTTCTCATACAAGCACACTCACAACACTTTTATTTTGTCATAACAAACGCCATCGTGTTATTTTTTTTATTTTTTTATTTTACATTTGGTATCAGAAAAACAACACAAATTCCACAATTTCTTTTAGAAGCTGGATTGGCTCATCAGGGACATCAACTGGTAGCTTGTACACAGCCTCGTCGTGTCGCCGCTACGAGTATTGCGGCTCGTGTGGCCGATGAAATGGACGTCCAATTAGGAGAAGAAGTTGGATATACTATTCGATTCGAAGATGTCAGTGATCCACACAAAACTGTATTAAAATTTGTAACAGATGGTATGCTCTTACGAGAGGCCATGTCGGATCCATTGTTGAGTCGATATTCGGCCATTGTGTTGGATGAGATTCACGAACGGACGTTAAGTACCGATATTATTTGTGGACTCTTGATGGAAGTATTGCCCAAACGACAAAAGGGATCAGAAGCCGGAGAGCTCAAGCTCGTGGTCATGTCGGCAACACTGGATGCTAAGAAAATTCAAGAGTATTTTCATAATGCTCCCCTCATGAAGGTACCGGGACGGACACACCCCGTCGAAGTGTTTTATACGGCAGAACCCGAAAAGAATTACGTCGAAGCAGCAGTACGTACTACCTTACACATTCACGAATGTGAAGGACCAGGAGATATTCTGGTATTTTTGACGGGAGAACAAGAGATTGAACAAGCGTGTGAAGAAATTCGAGAAAAGGCCGGGGCCATGGGAAAGGATGTTCCCGAATTGGTCGTGTACCCTCTCTATTCGTCCTTGCCACCTCATCAACAACGAAAAATCTTTTCGTCGGCGCCACCTCCACGAGTTGTAGGAGGACCACCGGGACGAAAGGTGGTAGTTAGTACCAATGTTGCAGAAACATCGCTAACTATTGATGGAATTGTTTACGTCGTCGATCCAGGATTTTCCAAACAAAAAGTTTACAATCCTCGCATTCGGGTCGAGTCGTTACTGGTGTCTCCCATATCCCGGGCCAGTGCTCGACAGCGAGCTGGTCGTGCTGGTCGTACCCGACCAGGCAAATGCTTTCGCTTGTACACCGAAAAAAGTTTTCACGAAGACTTGCAAGAAACAACCTACCCAGAGATTTTGAGATCGAAAATGAGCAATGTGGTTTTGACTTTGAAAAAGCTCGGCATTGATGATCTTGTTCACTTTGATTTTATGGACCCGCCTGCCCCAGAAACGCTCATGAGAGCCCTGGAGGCACTCAATTACCTGGGTGCACTGGATGACGAAGGCGAGCTAACAGATCTAGGATACCAAATGTCCGAACTGCCGCTCGATCCACAACTGGCCAAATTGATTCTTATCAGTCCCGACTTTGGATGCTCTTCCGAAATGGCTACTATCGTGGCGTGTCTGAGCGTTCCACAAATCTTTTTGCGGCCGAGGGAAACTGCCAAGGCGGCCGACGAAGCCAAAGCACAATTCACACATCCCGACAGCGATCACATCACCCTGCTGAATGCCTACTTTGCCTATTCGTGTCAAGCTGAAAAAGACAAGAAGCAGTGGTGCTGGGATAACTTTATCAGTGATCGATCGATGCAGAGCGTTGACAATGTTCGACGCCAGTTGCTTGGGATTATGAAAAAATTAGACTTGCCGGTCATTTCGTCGGACACCAAAGGTGACGGCTCGTTTGCCTTTACGAGCATTCGCCATGCCCTAACCGCAGGTATGTTTATGCAAACGGCTGCCAAGGATTCGGGTGGTGGCTACTTGACAACCAAGGACAACCAAACAGTGCAAATTCATCCCAGCTCGGTGGTAGAATCGAAACCAGATTGGGTCATTTTTGAAGAGTTTGCCCTGACAACAAAGAACTTTATCCGGACAGTGACAGTTACTAACGTCGATTGGCTGGTGGAGTTGGCACCGCACTATTACGATTTAGAGAATTTCCCAGAGTGCAAGGCCAAGGATGAATTGGCTCAGGCATACGCCCGGTTAGCACATCAGCGCAACCGGTCCAAGAAGGCATAGTTGCATAATGGTAGAGGATAGGTTTTACGATTCGCATATAGCACTCACTTTTACTTGCGCTCGGTCTTGAGCACGCATTATTGGTGCCGCCATGACAAGCAGTTGTGGACGGAAAAACACAGAGTAGTGTTTGTTTTAGTTGATTTTTGCCCATTTAGAAGAATGCAAAGTGATTTTAGTCCAGGCGAGTATTGACTTACATGAAAAGAAATAAGATATTATTGACGACTACTGCTCTGACCAAGAGGAGGGAGCAACAACAACCTGCAACAATTGCGCCCACGCGACCCATGTGAGATATGCAATGCATAAAGCATTATTTATTTTGGAGAAATTTACGAAGTGGTAGTACCAGGTCTAGTTAAGTAACCCTACTACCTACGTACTAGCTACTCTAGTACAGTAGACTAGCTACTCCTACTAGTAGTAGTTGAGTACTAGTAGTAAATGGTCTAGTAGTAGTAGGCAGTAGTAGTACTCCTACTACTACTACAAAGTACGGAGTACTTTACTTCGTTTCATTAATCCAGTGTGCGACCTGTTGAAGTTGAAGTCGAGATTTGCGAGAGGTGATCGAACAAGTTCCTGCTGGATGGATATTGGATAGCTAGCAACTAGCAACGACCCACAGACCTAACACCCAACGAGCACAATATTGGATCTGATCTTCTTTCTTTCGTTACGTACCGAACAACGACGACACACATTCGATAATCTGTTTATTGCTCAAGTACCCACAAGATGAAGTACATTTCCATAGCATCCTTGGCTTTGGCCTTGTCCTACTCTCCATCGACATCTGCCTTTGCTCCTACTAAACTCGCTGTCCGAAGACCCGCATACACTGTGGTCCACGCCTCCAAGGGGACAGAAAAAGATCCCCTCGATTGTTTGGTCATTGGAGGAGGGATTTCAGGGTCTACGCTAGCTCACAATCTACACTCCAACCAAAAGCTCGAGATTGTCCTGGCCGAAGCTCGTGACTACTTAGGCGGAAATGTGATTTCTCACGAGACTGACGACGGATTTATCTGGGAAGAAGGACCAAACTCGTTCGCAACACAACCATCCATTGTGCGAATAGCGTATGAATTGGGAATCGACAACCAGTTAGTCTTTGCGGACGAATCTTTGCCGCCGTGGGTCAACCATAATGGAAAGCTTCATCCACTGCCAAAGGGACAGGGAGGCAAGGGACCCAAGGGTCAAATTGAACTTGTCTTTGGTCCCAATGGCGTCCTGAAATTTGGCCTTACTGGTGGTCTCTTGACTTGGCCCGGCAAAATTCGTGCCGCAATTGGTGCCCTTCTGGGGCACGCACCGCCCCCCGAAGGCAAAGAAGAAACCATTCGCGAATGGGTTACACGTACTTTGGGAGAGGAGGTATTTCTAAGATGTATCGATCCCTTTGTCTCGGGAGTCTACGCTGGTAATCCGGAAACGTTGAGTATGAAGGCAGCATTGCCCAAGATTGCTCGCATTGAAGACATCGCCTACAGCTTGCCTTGGAATAAGTTTGGAGCTATTTTCTATGGAGGTTTGGCCCGACAAATTGAACTTACCAAGGAGCGAAAAGCCGATCCACCAGCCCCTGAATGGCCAGAATTCGAGTACGGTAACCCAGGCTCGTTCAAAAAAGGGCTGGGAACACTGCCCAATGCCATTAAGAATGAGTTGGGGGACAAGGTCAAGCTAGAATGGAAGGTTACGAAGGTAGAAAAGACCAAGGACGGCAACTACAAAGCAACCTTTGATACTCCCGAGGGAATTGAAACAATTGTAGCCAAAAGCGTAGTTTCGACTATCCCTGCTCACACATTGAAAGGGATTTTAGACCCAGTCATGCCCGGTGCATCCGTTCTTTTTGACAAGGTTCGAGAGGAAATCAATCGTATCGGAATTTATCATCCACCTGTCGCTGCTGTTACGGTCGCTTATCCCAAATCATCCTTTAAGGATATAGAGCTTCCCAATGGATTTGGTAACTTGCAGGATCTTCCCGGATTTGGTTTGCTGAATCCTCGTACCGAGGGTGTTCGTACTTTAGGTACGTTGTGGACTTCTTCCCTGTTCCCTGGACGTGCCCCCAAAGACTACAATTTGCTTTTGAATTACATTGGGGGATCTCGTGATGTTGCGCTTTCTTATTTGGACGAAGATGAAATCATCAAACAAGTCGACAAGGGATGCCGTCAAACTTTGTTGAAAGAGGATGCTCCGAAACCCAAGGTTCTGGGTCTCAAGCTTTGGCCCACTGCCATTCCTCAGTATGAATTGGGGCATTTGGAGATTATCAAAGAATTGGAGCAAGCCGAAAAGAATACTCCGGGTCTATGGGTCTGCGGAAACTACAGAACAGGAGTTGCCTTTCCGGATTGTGTTAACTTTGGATACGAGCACGCTAAACGGGTTGCAGCTTACGTAAAAGGTGAACCCGATCCAGTCGCAGAAGCCCCAGTTGTCGCCACAGAGGAAACCGCCGCCGCAAAGCCAGCGACCAAGAAGGAGTTAACACTAGCCGAGAGGGAAGCTATGTTATATTTTGCAGTCCCTAAAACAGAGAAGGAATCCGCCAAGAAGAGCGCGGAGAAGAAAGAAGTGGTAGAGGTATAAACTAGCTTTATTTCTGAAAAATTTATTCGCCGTATCAAAAGACTGATTACACAGCAACGACGAGTCCTAGCTGCGTCTGTGGAATGGCAAAACCACATCTGACTGTGGAATGGCAAAACCACATCTGACTGTTGATATCTTAAAATATGCCGACCCAGTCCTTCGTGGATGTGTTCCGGTTGTGATCAACAATGTAACCCTTTGGGGTGCCAAAGGTAGGTACCCTACAGGTACAAAAGGCACCCTTTGAGTGCCATAGTTGTGATCCTCGTAAATTAGGAAGTTGCAACTTTTAAAAATGATATCAGTCTTCATGCTTAGCATACTCAACTCCTGCGCGTTTGTGGCTACTGATCCTCCTTTTCGAACTGCTTCAAGAGCTCCTCCTTGTATTCTCGTCTGAGAATCGGGAAAAAGGTTGCAACCAGTCCGCCATCAAGATTCCCCTGCAGTAGCTTTTCAATTCCGTGTGTGGAGTGCTTGCACCGATGGTCTGTTACACGATCTTGAGGATAATTGTAGGTTCGAATACGCTCGCTGCGATCTCCTCCTCCCATTAGATTGGATCGTTCGTCACCGCGAGACTTGTCTTCCTCTCGTCGCAGTTGCTCCTGTACACGTGCTGAAATCAATTTCATGGCCTTGGCCTTATTTTTATGTTGACTCCGTTCGTCCTGAATGGATGCCGTAAGACCTGTGGGAATATGTGTAATTCGTACGGCACTGTCTGTCGTATTAACGTGCTGTCCTCCAGCACCAGATGCTCGCATGGTTTCGATTTTTAATTCGGAGATGGGCAGTAGCGCAGCTGACGATTCCTCGGGAAGGGATGGCAAAATTGCCACCGAACAGGCACTGGTCTGGATGCGATTGTCATTGATGGGAACCCGTTGAACCCGATGAACACCCGATTCAAAACGAAAAAATCCGTACGGACCCACTTCGTCTGCCTCCAGCAGTTGATTGTCATCTTCACCTGTCTCCAAATGAGAGTTAAAAATAGTAGCATAGGCATTCGTCGGACGTCCACTTAAACTCAACGCCGCTTCACGCACCCCACCCAGATCTGTGGTACTAATATCCAATATATCAATTTTGAACTTCATTGCCTTGGCTGTTTGTTGGTATGTATTTAACAATTCTCCCGCAAAGAGAGCGGCTTCGTCACCACCCGTACCGGCTCGAATTTCCAGAATGGCATCACTGTCCGTGTCATTGGGATCATGGGGCAGGACGGCATCGAGGATGCGTTTTTCCAGCAGGGGCAGTTCGGCTTGGATGCGTTCCATGTCAGCGTAACATTCGGCCTGCAATTCCTTGTCCTGTCCGGCTTCGTCCAGTAATTCTTGAACGCCCTGTAATTCTGCTTCGAGATCAGCGAGCGATTCTTGGAGCGCCACAACCTTGGCCAAGGAAGACATTTCCTTACCGAGACTGGAAAATTCTCTCGATTTGGCAGTATCGGGATCATTTAAAAGTTTCACAACTTCGTGATGTCGTTGCACCATAGATTCGACTCGTTGAATCACAGCATCTGATAATATACCTCGTGTTATGATATTGAAGGGTATTGATGGGAAAATGCTGCTACTACTGCTACTGCTACTAATACCACTACTAACAGCGTACCTGTTGTTGCCTTGTCTTCCCCTGGTGCTAACGATCCTTTTCGATATTGCAGGAGACGACGACGACACAGAATGGAACTTTCGTTCCAATGTTCTGGTGCGCAAAGCACGGGTTGATCTAAATGGTACTATTTGCAGACAAGATATCATGATTATTTGATTTAATGAGAGAGTAAAAGGTAAAAGTGCTGCACATCTGCACATCAAAAGGTAGTACTAGTAATAAAATGCATGCCGATATTCGATTCGATACGAATAATAATATGGTAATTTTTTGTGTGGTTTACATAAAAGGCATTATGGATGGTGCGTTCGTGTGTGCGTCAGGTTCCATTTTGAATGATAAAAAAAACGGGCCGAAGCCAAACCGAAAGCGTTACCACATCCCACACCAACACACCAACTCAAACCTCTCAATAGTACATTACCATAGTACATTAAAAGTCCTACTCGCATATGGCAACAGCGCAACACGTGTGGTTCCACTCATCATCAGTCATCTACTACACTTTGGGTTAGTCTAGCTTGACTCATCCTGTGTAGAAAGAAATGTTTGGAAGTTCTCCAGCCCCGGCTCCTTATCCATCGCCAGTGCCGGCTCCAATGGCTCACAGCAACAACTATCCAAGTCCATCTCCGTGTCCTGTTCCAAGGCAGTACTCGTTTTCAGAGGAGGAGGAGGAGGAGGAAGAAGAAGAAACTGAAACGGAGACGGAACACCACGAACCAAATACGACGGCAGGAGTTCCCGTTCCAGCACCGATGCCAATGTCAATGCCGATTCCGGTGGTTGTGCCATCACCATCAGTGGTGGAACCCCAGCAGCCTGTGACAGTTCACAACATCACCAATCCAACACCAGTACTACATGTACACAATGAAACACATCAGACGAACATGGGAGACATTGACGAGAACCACGCTGCACCAACACCAACACCACTACCACGTCCTCAAGAAGATCATCGATACTACGAGTTACCAGAAGATAATTCTGAATTTGACAAAGAAGAAGAAGAAGATGATGAATATGATGATATTGATCCAACGCCTAGTACCGCTACCGATAACAAGCATCATCGTCAACATTTAAAAGCGGCTGCTGATTTGATCCAGACCTTGGATACGGAGTACGCTCGTGCGAATGCCGAAAATGCCACAACCGCTTTGGATGCCGAACAAGCCAGATCTGCTGCTCGAGGAGCAGCGGAAATTGTACGCCGGTATACCACTCGCAGCCACCCTTCTTCTTCTGCTGCTGTCGGTGCTGATGATGCTGGAATAAGCTTTGAAACAACAGATCGTACTACTCCGACCATTTTAACACCCTCTTCCTTTCATCCAACACTGTCGGAAAATACAAACCAACATCGTGGACATTCTTCAGCAACAACAACACGAACAACATCGCAAAATAAATATTCCAATTCGCTTGTCGATCGTTTGACTCGGTCGCACGCCGACGATGCACTGGCATTGTCTCTGGAACTCGAACGGACCAAACGGGCTCTCGAAATGGCTCAAATGGCACACGATGCCACCAAGAATCTGTTGGCAGAGGAGCGGACCAAAAGCAATGTCCTTCAGAAGAAATTACAGGCTTTAGATGGACGACTCGAAACGGAGCGAGAAAGTTTGGGCCGTAATGGTGATGCTCTGATGGAAGAGCTGGAACGAACCATGTTGCGAATGCAAGCGGCCGAAGAAGATGCGCAATTGGCTCTCGATTTTGCCAAGGAAAGTGACGAGCAACGGGATCAAGTAGAAGCGGAACTACAAGAAGCTTGGGCAGAAATTCAATCGCTGCGAGAAACCGTCCATCATTATCAGTACTATTCTGGTAATTCAAACAACGCGCCCGCCTTGCCACCCGTAGAGGAAGACGGTGATGTAACAGAAGGAGATGACAGCATACTGGCCGACAACCACGATGGTAGTAGTAGTAGCAGTATCCATAAACGATCGGTGCACTTTTCTGATCCGTTGGATGATTCTCAGGGCGATGTTCGTAAGCCCTCCGCCATATACCAGGAGGAAGAAGCGACTACAGATTCATCACCTTCCTTGTCCAGCCAGGCAGCAACAACTACCTCACCAGATCGCAAGTTAATTTCTGCAGGACGTAAAATTCTGCAGCAATCACACGACAAGAAAAATGCTACAGTCAGTACTGATAATAGTAGTAGCAGCAGCAGCAGCAGCAGTACAAAACGATTCCACTACGAATTTACGCCCGAAAAGGCTGCCGAGCGTCGGCAGCAATTGCGCCAAAGACTTCAGGAGTTGGATTCCAGCGTCACGATTCGAACTCCCACTAGCATGTCGCCATTGTTAAAAACAAAATCACCACGTGAGCTTACCACGAATGACGCCAGAACAAAGCGTCTTGAGGAAATTTGCAACAATACAGCCCAGTTACTGCAAACCAGTGGCAAGCGTTTGGAACTGGACGGGCACTGGTTCTACAAGACACCGGATAGTCCTGCATCAAAACGCAACAATGATGATGATGATGATGATGATGATGATAATAATGAGTTCCCATTAGAGTCACTGGCTCGTCAATATTGCCAATCAGTGGAGGTAAGCACTGTTGTGGATTGCTAATGCATTGGCAATTGGCAATTGTTTGGTGATGCTTGCTTCACCCAGCTCACCTTGTTTTTCTGTCGCTACTTTTCAACAATGCTACTTCATATGACTGACAGGTCAAGATTTCTCGACAAAAGAATTCAATTGAAGAAATTGAGTCGCTGTGTTCCTTTCTGGAAGAGAAAGTGGCTGCCGACAAGGATAACATTGGAGCTACAGAATCCACGGAATATTCGGACTGGACCATGGCCTAGTTAGATAATACAATAGTAGAAAGTAAAAATGATTTTTGCTGTAACATGTCGATTATTCTTGTTGGAGGGGGTGAACATTCTCATTCAGTGTCTTCAGCAAGCGCTACAATCACAGTCTTAAAATCTTGCCAGTCATTCAATATTGACCGCAATGGCGACATCCATCGTGGATCTGCTAGATTATTTCATCAACATAATTTAGCATCCTTTCATTAAAAATATCCAAAAACAGTCCACAACCAACTACGCCATGTGACCAATGCTAGGACGCATCCCCTTGAGAGCAAAATGACGAGAGCCAATCCGTTGTCGCAAATGAAGTATGTACCCAAATAACCCCATTAGGGTAAAACTCAACAGTATCAAAGAGATCCTTTGACCTTTGGTAGTCTTGCCAATCACGACATCCTGTTGGCTGATATAGTCAATTTCTCCCGTTTCCGTGTACGAGTTCCACAGCAGCGAATCAATAAAATCACACACCATGAACTCATTTTGTACTTGGTTTTCGTAGTCGCCATCGTTTCGATTCATTTGAATGAACCCTCCCTCTAGACCTGTCTTGGACTCACATTTGGCGGCTACTTCGTACAAATCTTCGCACATTTCATTGACGTCATCATAGTCAGCATCTTGTTCGTTACCGCCATCGTTGTCATCCTCTTGTTCCATACAGCTGAGGCAAACACTACCATTTTCCGTGGAAGCATGTGAAATCAAATGGTAGGAAAGTTTCGCCCCCAAAACTTCTTCCACGTCCAAGTCATTGTATGGTGTCCAACATTCTCCGTCGGAGAACAAACCAATGGTAATCTTTTCTCCGTTCGATCCTCCACACATGGGACCAATGTATAATTCTAGACCATCATCATCCCCATACTCCAATCGGTTGCATTCAATATAGTCGGCCGCATCGACATAACCCAAATTCTCCAGATTTTCCCAAGTGTAACAAATCTTGCCACAACCACTGCAATACTCACCGTTTTCGTTGCATTTCTCGCTGCAATTATCACACATATTTTCAAAGGCCTGTGTCTGATACTCAATGGTACTTTCCAGATAGTCTTCCAGTTCAGTCACGTACGTCCCGTACCCTATTATTTCGTTGTCACTGGTGCTGCTACTGCTGCTGCAACTGGTAGCACAATCGTCTGTTGTCGGACAAAGTCGGTACACCACAAAGTGTTTGGTCGCCAAGGGAGTCGTGTAGTCTTCGTCTTGCGCAATTTCGTCGTCGTAGGACTTGACGAATTGGCATCGTTCGAATCGGATACTGTATTTGGATAAATCATTGTATTCAAAGGCAACCATGTCCTCCAAGGATCGTTCGCTGCTGCTGCTGCTGCTGCTGCTGCTTCTACTGCTGCTTCTACTGCTGCTTCTACTGCTAATTATAGGACGACTAGCTGTTATTAATAGTTGCTCATTTCTGGTGAATGCTGCGAGTACTAAATCAAAAAGGAGAAATATTTCTAACAGAAGGCGACTGTTTTGATTCCTCAGGACAAACATCATCGTGGAGATACAGTGAAGAACATGAAAACTAATGATTGTATAAGATAGTACTGCTACTCGAGTACTACCTGCTGCCTGCTAACAGGTACTATTACTGCATAATACTCATAACTGTAACTATTATTTTGGTCTGGGTCAAAAAATTCTCGACCCAGTTTGACCGCTGGACAAAACCTGACAAAAATAACACGTCTTATTTTTTCATAAGGCGTTGCTGTTTTTTGTTTTCCGTTATTGGTCGAAAGGCATTCATTTTGTGTTGGATCGCACACTGACTCGTTGCAGGAAATAATAATATTATTATTATGTGCATGCGCACTTGCTCTCATCCTACTACTTAATAGTAGTAGAGGAGGAACCACTACTACTACTAGTACTCTGAATACTCTACTAGTAGTGCCGAACTCGAGTACTACTACAGTAGCTAGAGTACTAGTATTGGTACCATTACTACTAGTAGTATTAGTAGTAGAGACTACCACGGGTACCACTAGTTAGTAGTAGAAGTGGTACTATCGTAGTAGCAGTAGACTAGTCTACTACGAGTACCACCACTCGTCCAGCTCTACTACTAGTAGTAGTTTAGCTAGTACCTGGTATTGTTAGTAGCTATAGTTAGTAGCTACTACCTGGTAGTAGAGTAGTGGTAGTGGTAGTAGTAGTGGTAGGGTAGTGGCGTAGTACCTGGTAGTCTAAACTCTCGAGTAACAACTAGCGAGTAGCTGCCTACTAGTACTAGTAGACTCTACTACTCTGTCTAGCTAGAAAATTTGACTCTACACGACTCTACTAAGAGACTACTCGAGAAATTAGATGTTCAATTTTTTTTTACTAGAGACTACTACTCGAGAGAGTACTACTAGTACGATAGCTAGTAGTAGTAGAGTACTAGCTAGTAGTAGAGTATTAGCTACTGTTGTTAGTCTAGCTAGCTACTACTCTAGTAGCCTATTAGTAGAGTACCTATGGCGATTCGAGTACGTGGTTTCCGATTGAAAGAGGTACGTATGTTGCTGCTGCAATTAATATTTGTTGCTGTGCAAGATAGCTGACTTGCACCTTAATACCAATCTCCTCTTAGTTTTGTTTTGTTGCTTTTATCAGAGAATCTACTGCGGGTTAACACTACGACAACGTTCGTTTTCGTAGCTTGATAGAGAAACAGCAAGGAAGTAGCGAAGCAGAGGTGTACACTGTCTCTTGCTTTAAGTTGGATTCGCTAGTCTACTCCATCGCTACTCTGACCTGGGCTTCCCAAACGAAGAAGAAAACGGTTCTGTGAGCTGATCAGTTATAATTACGCCGAAGATTCGATTCCAACAAGACAAGAAGCATGAAGACACCAATATCATTACTGTCATTACCAAGATATACACCCGACAGTAACTGCAGCCGACCATGTCTGAGGCGACGTTTGTCTCATCAGCTATCCTTGTTCGCAGTATTCTTCTTGACATTACATCAATCTACCGGAGCGGCGGGAGGTTGGGTCGATCCCGATTCGCCCGAGAAAGCCAAGACAACGAAAGCGCTGGCGGATGGTGATGACAGACAATTTGAATTGGTGAGTTTAGCCGTCGCTTTTATTATTATTGTTTACTGACAAGTCAAATAATCGTGGTCAAATAATGTTACTTACAAACCTTTTTCCACATTTGGCTCCTTCTTTTATCCTAATTCCACTACACACCTAAGGTATTCTCCGATGAATTTGAGCAAGCAGGAAGAACTTTTCACGATGGAAATGATCCTCGATGGACAGCTATTCACAAGAATGATTGTAAGTGAGCATCAAAATCGGGTAACTATGTTTAGATTCAACGTCCGTATGTAACTAAATTCACCCAATCCATTCCTTCCATCACAATTCAAATAAAACAACAAAAAGATACAAACTTGGCACTGCACTTTTATCACCACGATAACGCAAAAACCACCAATGGTGTACTCAACATAACAACCGATCTAAAGGTGAATTCCTACAAAGCCTTTAATGAAAAGACAAAGGAATTTTATGCCGACAAAAAGCATGTACAGACAGCCATGTTACAGGGATGGAACAAATTTTGTTACATTGGTGGTATTGCCGAATTTAAAGCCAAATTGCCGGGCAAAGCTAAGGATGGAGGCCTGTGGCCAGCTTGTACGTTTCAAAAATATATTATTGTTTCGTTGGACGAATAGAAATGGCAGCAAAAGATTCCACTCACAACCTCCCTGTTTTTCTTTTCTTCGCGTGTTTAGTGTGGCTGCTTGGGAATCTAGCACGTGCCACGTATGTTGGATCGTCCGACTACATGTGGCCCTTTAGTTACAACCAGTGTGATGCCAAACGAAGACTAACCCAGGAAATCAACGCATGTAACAAAGTATCTCATTATAATATGGCACCCTATGTTGGTCGAGGTTCTCCAGAGATCGATGTCATTGAGGCTATGCCAGGCGACATGGAAGAAAAACTGCCGAATACGTTTATCAAACGGCCGTACCAATCTACATCCTTACAGATTGCTCCTGGACTTACCATCGACCGTCCTGTTTTGGGAAAGCGTCCTCACAAGGTAAGCTATGAGTATAGTCGTTTTCCGTACATTATTTGTTGTTCGACCCCCCCCCCCCCCCCCCCCCCCCCTTTTTTTTTTTTTTTTTTTTTTTTGGATATTCCCTTTTTCCTTCCCCACCCCTCCTCTTCTCTCTCCCTCTTCTCCTCTCTCTCCCTCTCTTCTTCTCTCTCTTCTCTCTCTCTCTCTT
>Ga0100392_1002009_pt1 | contig 18863 bp, 15 predicted proteins | sample CryGeymeta201516_FD_81548 | JGI IMG/M metagenome (GOLD analysis project Ga0100392, IMG submission 81548) | Groundwater microbial communities from Crystal Geyser aquifers in Utah, USA - Crystal Geyser metaG 2015-16 | ecosystem: Environmental > Aquatic > Deep subsurface > Groundwater | place: USA... | reverse complement strand
GTAGCTACTACAGTAGTAGTCTAGTCGCAGGAACAAAACCTACCGGTAGTTTGAGAAGCAGATCGCAAGTACTACTAGTAGTAGTACGCACTCTAAACAAATAAATAATTACTACTGTAATTACTTTACGTCTTTGATAGGTCATCATGGATTGTGGATTCTCCATCACAATCGCTACCGCCACAGCAACAGCAGACTGCTGCTACTACTCCGTAGTTACTAGTAGCCTTTACTAATTTACTAGCACTAATAAAATAAGTGTCGCTGCTGCTGTGTATTTCCCTCGTTGTTGCTGGTATTACTACCTGGCCCTTGCTGCTGCTGCTGCTGCTGCTGCTGCTGCTGCTGCTGCTGCTGCTGCTGCTGCTGCTGCTGCTGATGCTGCTGCTGCTGCTGCTGCTGCCAATTGGACGCTGCAAACAACCTTTCGAGAAGCGATTGATCAGAAGACCGTCGCTCATGACCGCCGGACGGTATTGGTGCTGTCGTAGTACCTAGAGATGGATTTATTCCACTACTACTATTGCTGATGGTAATATTGATGTTCATGCTGCCAGTGTCCTGCTGCTGTGACAAAGCAGTAATGGCAATTGCATCGTTTTGAACAAAGCTCAACATGGAAGAGCCTCTGTCATTGCGGTGCTGGAATGGTGAACCGTGTTTCATTTCTTCTTGTTGTGTTTGTTGTTGCTGTCGGTCTTGTTGATGATGTTGAAATAATGTCATTGTCAGTTCTTCTTGCTCCGGCTGTTGTTGTGGCTGTTGCTGTTCCTGACGTTGTTGCTGATGTTGATGATGTTGCTGATGTAGTTGATGCAAGACTGATGAATGCCATGATGCTGATTGCATTGTTTGGTCGCCTCTTTGGGCCGTTCTTTCTTGTTGCTCCTGCTGTAGCATTGTCCGTCGCAGTAGTGCCATTTCCATCTCGAGTAGCATAGCATCTTGTTCTTGCAGCTGTTGTTGTAAACGAGCAATCGGATTGTGACTGCTGCTGCTGCTGCTGCTGCTAGTAGTACAAGTACTACCCCTACTAGCAGCAGTAGTAGTAGCTGGTAAGGAGGAGTTTTGCGACCTGGTCGAAGCCACGGTAGTAGAATTCGGTAATCCGTCACTGCGAGAAATGACTCCAATCGTTTTTTGCTCTTGCTGCTGCTGTAAATTATGCGCAAGGAATGGTTGTAAATTGTCTCGAGGAGCTCTAAAGCTCATCGCACGGTTGTCATTGACGTGTCGTTGTATATTACTTTGTTGTAATTGTGAAGGCCTCAATTCGAAACTGTTGGATACCATTATCGTCTCGCCAGCTGCCGTAGCGGAAGCAGCTTGGAATGAGTAAGGCACTTCTTGTTGCTGTGGCTGCTGCTGGTCGCTCTGTCTTTGTTGTTGAGCCGCAGCATCAAGGTAGAAAGCCTGCTGTGTCATGGGAAGAGACGACGAAAATGCCGATACTTCCCCAGAGCTTTGTGACTGACTGCTACTGCTATCCTTTCCACGATTTGTTTGCAACTTTCCATTGTCGGCGGTTCCTTTAGAGACATGGGTAACAGCAAGCACAGTAGCATTGGTAGCTTTGTCAGAAACAGATGCTTCTGCCTTTTTTAATTCCATCCCTTGAATGGCTCTTTTTGCCTTGGCTTTATCATGTACCATCGTCTTGAGGAGATCAGGACGATTAGGTTGAAAGAGCGGATGATAGTACGCTGTTGTTTGAGGAGGCAAGTCAGGGTACGATATTTGCTTGTATCCCCTGGCGTCGATTAAGGGTGTGTGATGTTTTGTGCGTTTGTTTTGAGAACGTGAAAAGATTTTTGAAGAAAAGTGAGCGCACTGGTGGTAGTTACAACTTGCACCATTGTAACCACGCTTTTTCAATGAACGAAAGCGGTACACGGCACGTACCAACGGTTCAGGTTGCGAGTGATGCTGGGCCACTTGTTCCCATTAAACCGCGTGTTTAGTAGCAGTTCTGAGAATATCTTTTTATTAATCGCGAAGGCTCCCGTAATGTCGCCAACGTCCCTCAGCCACCAAACGGCATCGGGTGCCACCTTGCTGTCCAACAATGCCATGAGCTTTTCTGGGAATTGTGATGGGATGGTAGAGGGCCGTACTTCGACTCCTGCATTCCTGACATTGGAGCTGTTTAAGTAACTGCTGTGCTGTCCATTACTATCAACGATGAAAGCCAAACGCTGCTTCGTTGGAATGCGTGAGACTGCGCTTTTTATTTTGGAAGCTGCAGTGTTGTGGTCACGTTGAGCTGTCGTTGGTTCTTTCTGGCTAATGGCCACAGCAGTACCTGGTACTTCCGACGAGGAATGGTTTACAAATTCAACTTCTTCCCAAAATAATAATGAAAATACTAGTAGCATACCAGATACTGTACCAGATACTACTACTGTACCAGATACACACTTAAGGCATTTGCAAGCAATGTTCCACATTGTTCTCCAAAGCTTTCGTCGTACCACTCGTACAACCTGGTACCTTGTACCAATAGTATTGGACAGAAATTATTATATTACGAATAGGCCTTCAACTTATGGATTTTCATGTATGCCAAATTTGCTTAAATAGAATAATGAGAGGCTCTAACAAGAAGTAATACTACCAGGTACCTGGTACCAGGAACACTTTGCTGTGGCTGGGGCTCATCACTACTGGTAGATAAAGAATTAAAAACTCTTTACCCCTGGTACAGTACTTTGTTTAATTCCTGCCTATTTTCTTCCTCTTTTTTAAACATGCCTACGCATTGGACGGAAAACTCTGGAGGAGGATTGCTGGCGTACTACAGTAGGTACCCTGCTACAAAATTGTACCTGGTACGTAATGGTTGGTACCAGGTACTATCACCCTGGTACCAGGTACCACGAGTGGTAGAACAAATAATAGTTGCTGGTACCGTAGTTTAGTTGCGAAAGAATGTGACTTAACGAGCAACTTTCATAGGGATATTTCACCATTGTAGTACTAGTATTATCAACGGTACTACTGTAGTATCAGGTAGTCCACTCCGAGTATCTACCTGGTACCACTAAGTTATGAGGCCTACAGCTTACCTGGTACCAGGTAGGTGGCGAAATACTAGGACAAGAACAATACCATTACGCGAAATACTAGGTATGCGTACCAGCATTCATGCCAACCTCGCCACTACTGTAGCTAGTAACTCAGACAATGCTTGACTAACTGTAACTGAGTGATATTTTCGGTGAAGTTTTGGTGCTAAGTGACGGAGGTTCGTACGGTGGTGGGTCTTGATAGTGGTGATGAGACCTCGTCTTTGATCGTTACCGACGAGCGGCACCACCTTTACCAAAATGAATGGCCAGCTCTTTGCAATTGCGGCACAATCCGTGTCTTGCCGAAACGACAGGTTGGCTACGGGAAACACATCTTGCATGCCTACTGATACTGTTTGAAAAGACAATGTTCCAGGCCAAGTCCTTAATTCAGTTAGGTAGGTCGCCGAGAAGCTTGGCTCAATCATTGGTTTTTTTTTTCCAACCTTACTTCGCTGGTTCAAAACACAGCGACTACCACGTAAGGCTCTATGTCATCTCTATTGTTGAGTACCAGAAGATGCTTGTAAGCCATAGCCAGGTGGCATGTGCGGGAAAAGTTTACCCTAATACAGTACCGGGGTACAGCTCTCATTTCGCAAGGTAAGTTACCCGGAAATCCACATTAGTTTCCAGTCGCACTATTGATTTGCAGAATCAGTTTGTGTATGGTGTCGGAAAGACCTTTTTGAACCGAATGAATATGCGCTTTAACTTCTCACCGCTTGACAATAAAAAATCAGGGTAGTAAGCAGTGGTGGTAGTCAGGTGGTATAGCAATATCCCATATCCTACAGCACCGCACTACTACCTCGCAACTATTGTCACTCCTAGTGCAAATTACTTACTGTGGTTGCAATTGCTATCACCGATACACCGTTTCACCAAGAAAGATGCTAGTGTAAATTGGCGTTTTGAGAAAGATGCTCGCTAAAAGAAGTTATTTAGGACCTGCCTCTACGTAAGACCCAACAAATTGGCTGAAACACGTCGTTGTCGCCGTTCGGCTTCCGCGTTTCCTATGAGTTTCTTCAGCTGCTGCTGGCCGGCATTTGTAGACAAAAGCTTCTCGAGAAAGTCTTCCGTTTCAAGGAGTTTTCGGGTCGTATTAGCATCGTCACTGCCTTCTTTCATCAATCGAGAACTCGAAAATGATCGTCGTCGTCTAACCTGCTGCTGTTCTTCACCTCCTTTGCTATTTTGATCGACATCGCTTCCATTCATTGAACCTTTTCGACTTTTGCGTCGTCGTTCTTTTCGTCTGGCACGTCTTTCTTCGTCCGTCTCTGATCTATTTGTAGAATTACTAGTTTCAGGAAGCCTGTCAGTTGCCAAAGCTATATAACTCTTGCTTCCGAGACCACGCCGCTCCTGCATGGCGGAATTACACGACGAGGACAGACCAAACACCATGGTTGTGCTAGAGACGTCTTTGTCCACACGCCTAGTACCAAGCAAGGAAGATCGAGATGAGTCTTTCAATGATGATCTATTTCGACAACGTGTCGTCGACTTGGTTTCAGACGTTCCCACGTCCATGGAAGAAGCACCCTCAGAGCCGTCTTTGATCAGGTTTGGTATTTCCTCTTTCTGGGCTTCCTCCACGCTTACATTACGAAAGCCCGCGGCGAGACTCATCAAATTTGTCATTGAACTGGAGCGTTTTACTCTCTGCATTTTTACTGATGTATACAAATAATAATAAATATTATAAGGCAATTACCGTGGTACCAGGTACCAGGTACCAGGTACCAGTACATGAACTGCTAACTGCTGGCTACTGCGACACTGCGACTGTCGTGAATAAAAACAAAAAAGAAATTTGTGAGAGGATGAATAATATTTTTGTTGAACCTGGGATGTGGAGATCCAAGCTGTCGAATGTGGACATGTTGCGAACTCATACATGGCGCTAAGCCTTTTGTCAGTAGTGTTCGGATGTGCCAGATGGTGCTGACAACCGTGTCATTCCATATGTAGCTAGTAGCTAGTTTTCGACAGTTGCCAACCAGAGCTCGACCAATTATAAGCCTTTACGCAAGTACTAGGTATATCCTATAATAAAGGGATGAATGCACTTTGTAAAAACAAATTTTAAAATGCTCTACGTATGTGTTCTTTTGAAACTTGATTTACTGACGTGTTGAGCTGAGGTGAGGATATGATGTACTGTACTACCATACTATTACCATAGTACTATACCAATGGTGCTACTACTACTCTAGCTAGTACCATGGTAGTAGAAGTAGAATAGCTAGTAGTAGCTACTACCTGGTACTACGGGTACCACTACCTGGTACGTAGTAGTCTAGTAGCTAGTCCACGGCCACGACTAGTAGCAGTACCTACTACTACTGAGTAGCTACTATCCAGCTACTACCTGGTAGCTAGTAGAGTAGCTTGTAGTAGTAGTACGGGTAGCTTCGTCGAAGTTCGGGTAGGTCTACTAGCTAGTAGCTAGAGTAGTAGCTAGCATGTCTTCTACCACTAACAGTAACCTTAAACTCATTTTGAGACAATCCATTCGTTAGATAAAGTAGGAGGATTTTTTAGACAGCAAGTCCCAAAACTCGAGTACCAGATCATCACCAGATCGCCAAGATGGGAAAAAGGAAAAACAGTCTTTCTTTGTGTGCTTTCCATAATAATAAGACAAAGTAAAAACGAACCATGCCATTCTGGTCTTTGTTGGTCGGGTTGACGGCTGCTGCATGGCTCTCGTGGACAAGAGCCAATGGATTTTACATTGTTCCTTCTACTACTACACAGCTGAGAGCTCCTTGTAGAGCAAGGATGCTAAACAGAAACAGAAAAGCCCACACTGTAATAACGTCCTGTTTGGAAGAATTTAATTCCAGCAATCTAGTCTTGTCCTGGTGGGATCCTGATCCAAATCCAACAATGGAAAAATCTACTGACGAGTGCGCGAGTAGAGCAAGTACAATAATTCTTAGCGAAGACGACGACGACGACGACGACGAAGAAGAAGAAACCAGCAAGACTACTAGAAAGGCAACGATCCAGGTCCCACTTTATCCTCTACCTGCCGTATACTTGCCGACTGGACAAAGCATAAATTATACACTGAACAATATAGAAGCACGAAACATTCAAATGGCACTGGATCTGCAACAGCTGAAAGATGCCAACCGAGATCCTTGGTTTTGTGTGGTACTGCGTGCCCTGGATACAGGACGGTTGACCAAGGTTGGAACTCTCATGCGGATGGTGGATCGAGATATTCAGTACCATACAGAAAATGGTAATGGTAATGGTAATGGTCACGACAGTCACGACAACACCTTGTGGCCTCGCAAAATTGTGGTAACTTGCGTCGCAGAGCGTTTAGTGGATATCCAGTCTGTAGAAAACCCTGCTTCGTTGACCCTGGAACATCGTCTGAGACATCCCAAAGAATATGCACGAGCTACAGTGACAACAACACGAAATGAACTGTCAGATTTTAACATCAGCACAGAATGTTTGCGAGCATTACAAGAACAAGCCTCGAATGAGTACGAAACAGTCCGACAATTTTACACTAGGGATGATGGAGCCTTTGATGATTTGCCTTTGTTTGGTAATTGGACCGATTCTCTGCCGATTCTGTCTCCGGATTCTTTTGCAAAAACACATTTCAACTCTAACAACTATTCGTTTTGGACATCGGCATTGGTGTGGCAATCCCTTTGCCACACAATTCGTGAGGGTCATCAGCGATTGTTGGCATCGAACAGGAACGAAATGTTGATTGTTGCGGCCATGAAAAAGGGTGGACCGCTAAAATTACCCGTCCGCATTGAAGACGTCGAACCAGACGATCAATTGATGGTTCGAGAATTGGAACGATCATTGCAGCACGATTGGGAAAAATTACAACTGGATCCCATTTTGGATATTCAATACTTATTGGAGCTCGACACGCACGAGCAGCGACTTGCTCATTTGGTACACCTCATACAACGAGAAAGGAAACGTTTGGAACAGGAGGTTCTAATGAAAGAACCTAATCGATTGCGTTTGAGTCGCACATTAATGAAGGAATACCTCCTCGAGGAGGACATGAAACAAGACCAGCAACAGCCACGAAAAGGCGCTTGGTTCAACGATGAAATATGGTGAAAAGCATTCACTAATGAAGGATGATTGCCTGATTTTAAATTGGGTAGCTACTCTACTAAGTAGTAGTAGTAGTAGTGCGATAACAAAAAGCCATTACTGCACACACGCACAGTATCTATATTACTTTACGGGGCCGGTTGAACCAGCAGGTAACTGCTCGTCTCGTTTCTGCTAACGATGGTCGAACTTCGTGCAACAAATGAGATTCAAAAAGAATCATGCGTCCGGCAATAGGTTCTACTTCAACGTACTCTTGTTCGTGTTGAGGATGCTTTTCGATCCACTGTTGTTTCAAATGCTGTCGCAATTGTTGCTCGTCATCTTCATCTGTCGTACCAAATTGTTCTGCTGCAATGTCTTGAGATTCGGGCCAAAGCCGCAATTTCCCACCATCCTCCTCTGTCCAATTTGGGTTTACGTATAAAATACAAGTAATTTCGCGCCAATTCAATCGTCGACCCAAATCAGTATCAAACGAATTATCGGAATGAATCCGATACCGTCCTTGGTTTGGATAACTGGCGATCATGACATTTTGGGGTACCGTTAGTGGTCGTTCTTTGGTAGCTGGAGACAGTGGTTCTTCTTGTTTTTCGGACTCTGTTTCAGCTCCATAGTAGTGTTCTGAGACGACGGGCATCATAGTATCGGCCACTCCCTTTAACAATCGAATGGCACGTCTCACGGGAATCATAGCTTCTACTTCTGAATTGAATCGAATACAGTCATCCCGAATACCATCGGCAGCTTCCGGAGTCTTTTGCAAACTCCCGCCTGATTCTAGTAGACTAAAACACTTGTCCAACAGTAGCACATCATCGAGTGGTAGCACGTGATCTATGATACAATACCCTGTCTCGTAAAAATTGGTAGTGGCATTACGGATAGAATTGGCCAGTGTAATTTCAATATTGTCCTTGTCCTCAAGACGATACACGATAGGATCTGTTCCAATTTCAAGATGATTCATCGTGTTTTCATTGTCGCTCACGCTCAAACAAAGGAACGAACTCCTTCTGTAACCATGCCTATTATTTGTCGAGGGCCTATCCTGTACTTGGATGACGAATCCAAGGACACCACGATTAGATGGTAGGCTGCAAAACACAAGTATAAATCGCAGCAGAGACGGCATTGCCATTGATGAAAAATTTAATAGAATAGGAGGTTTTTTATTGTAAATGGAATGTTGGAGAGTGCGGGTTGCGTGTTGCGGGTTGTGTATTGCTTGAAATGGAAAAAAGATGTGTGGAGAGAATATTTATTTGCGTTTAGGGCCATGTAGGTATCCCTAGCGTAGTAGTCAAGATGGAAGCACGAATGAGAAAGATATCCACGGAGCCAAAACCTGCACTCGAGCGTAGTATGCCAACTGCAGTATTAGCTTGGAGCAGTTAGTTTAGGTTATCTACTATGATAACTAGTTGTTTGTAATCATGAAATGGCTACAATCAGCTTCCCAACCGAATGATTCTATAGTTCTACACTGGCTACCATATAAATAAGATGAACTGCTTGTTCCAAATTCTAATGGTTCACATCCATCCCGCTGGCTGGAACCATTGTTCACTCAAGAACCAAAGAAAGTCCTCCAACTATTCACATGCCAACACATGCCATCACATCCACGGTTCTACCTTTCCTTTAGTGCTTATTGCGGAAGATTTTTTGGTAAGCGCCAGCAACAGCAACCACCGCCGCCACGAATACAACGACCACTAACTATTGCGACGATGCTCGTACCAGGGTACAGTAGTTGTTGATCGGCCTTTCTGGACATACCAGGTACATTACCTGGTAAGTCTGTATCATCATACTCTAGTACTAGTACCTGGTACCACCAGTAGAAAGCAATAATTGACACTATGTAGAGGTATTTGCGGTCTTTTCTATCACCTCACGACTAGCTAGCTACCAGGTACCACTCCTAGTCTAGAGCTATCTTCCGAAATAACGTGGTTAAATAGAGTAGCTATAAGACTACTAGACTAGTTGGTCTACCATACCTGCACTCTCTTGTAGATTAGGGTCTACTACAAATAGGGTCTACTCCAGTAGAATTAGATGCACATGTATTTTTATCCAGTGTTACTGTACCATACATTTCAGATAGGCTGCCTGTCGTCGCTAGCACATGTAATAAAAAATTTGAAACGACCGATCGACAATCATCATGATACCAGCTCGAAGGATTTGACAGGATTGAGCGGCGTACCCAGGGACATTCTCCCAAAAACGTCGATTAAATCATATTCCTTAAAAAGTCTTGTCTATTCGTAGCTTGTAAAAGCTTTTAATGAATAATATTAGTAGGGTTCCCTTTTTATTACGAAACGATTTATCATTATCCCACTGTGGGATATTCAAGTACAATGAAACTACTGTACTACCTGGTATGACGGGATAGTAAAGTCTTGCATCCGATCGGTAGTCTATTTGAATCTGCATTGATGATTTTGCTTGGGCCTTGGGCATCATCTTTTGAAAAATCATCACTGCTGACATAATTTAGTACCAGGTACAGTAGTAATTTCAAGTAAGAGAAGAAGAAGTACTAGTAATCAAAAAGTCGAAACAAATTTATACACACATATGGTCTAGGACAATGCAGGCCATTCCAGAAGATAAAATAACGAATGTTGTAAACAAGACAACTTTTCCGCCGCCGCTGCCGCCGCCGCCACCTTCCTCCACTAACGCTCCTCTAATGAAAACCGCAAAATCGTCATCGACAACAGCAGCAGCAGCAGCAGCAGCAGCAGTGCCTTCAGAGATTTCACCCATATCCGGCTACGGACCCTTACGATTAAAAGTATCCCACAAAGATCAGGGCCGTGTGCTCATTGCTCTAGCCAATTCGCACCAGATACTCTTACAAGTTCAAATTGACGAAAGCGTTTTAAAGTACAGGGGCGTGCACAAAGGCAAAGCAGTCAAAGCAGCAGTTCACAAAAAGACGCCTGCATCTGTCAAGAAGGTAGCATCGTCGTCTGGAGCAACAACGTCTGCCAAATCTAAAGGATCCAAAAAAGTGGTTCCGAAAACGGCTACTTCAGTGAAAAAAACAGAACCAGAGGATTCGCAACGTACTGCTAGAACGGCCAACACAGGCAAACCGGTGACTACAACAAAAACAACGAAGAAAACAGCAACAGCAGCAGCAGCAGCAGACACAAAAACTCCTACCGGACGTACCAGTCGTTCTGTGCCCTCTCCTAGTCATGAAATAGTAATAGCGGACAAGACACAAAAGGACGACCGCAGTACGCACAGTATGCCATCCGTCAATACAACCTACTCGGATGACTCCACAAGAAGCCCAAAAGACTTGGGTGCTGCTCCTCCTCATCCTGCAGCTCCTCTTAAAAACGTCAGTACTTCTCCCAGAACAGCTACTGCTTCCAAACGACAGCGAACCGTAGGATTGTCGACTTCAGACGCATCGTTGGACGTCGAAGACCTTCATTCATCCCAGTGGGACAGTCGACGCCAAAAACTAATTCAATGTCAAAATAAGGACGATTTTGCCGATATTTATTCGGAAACCAAACAGGAAATAACGGCACATGACAAGGAGGGGGACGATGCTAGCACTATCAGTACGTTGTCTCTTTCGCAGCAACAGAGACAGGTATCGACGCGACATCGTCGCTGGGCGGAACGACAGCCTGCCGAGCATGACGATTCTTTTCGATCGACTCGATCGATCCGGTCCAGTGGGGGGGTCAATGGTAGTGATCCCGCCAATATGACTTCCAGTCCAACCAGAGATGATAGTCGTCATGTCAGCAACGCAAAGTCAAGTCTACCATCCTCTCCTGTTAAGAATATGGATTCGACAGGTCGAACGTTGGCAAGTAGCAGTGGCAGTGAAACGTTCACTGTCCGGAATCCGTCTCGCAGTATGAGAAATACGTATTCTATGAAGATTGTTGAACCAGTAGTAGCGGTGGTCAAGGAAACCAAGCGAACAAAAAAGTCGAATGCAGCAAAGCCAAGCAACAAGGAGCCAGCATCACGACGAACAAAAGCAGCAGCAGCAGCAGCAGCAGGAGCAATAACCTCCGATGCCGGACAATTAAATCGGTCAAGGTCGCGCTCTCACAGTCGATCCAAATCTCCCACCAAACGTCGGCCTGGTACTACAGTTGGAAAAACTGGTGGTCGCACTACTGCAACAACTGCTGACGCTGCAAATACCCGATTAAAGCAACATCGTCACCCCAAACCTCATGAAAATGATGCCGACGACGATAGTTCCACTATGGCATCGAGTCGTCGAATCAAGGCAAAAATGGAAAAGATTCGAAATGTAGAACTGACCAATCGTATGGATTTACCACCAGCACCGCCACGACCACCGACTCGACGCCGACCAGACGGAGATACCAATCTGGATGATGATACTCTTAGCAGTCATCACAGTATTGTACGTGAACTGCGCTTCGGGAAAGTAAATTGGGTAGCCAAATTGCGTAAAAAATTGCGGGCGACTCGAAAGGACAAGTACATGATCGATTAGTTGATTGATGGATTGATGGATGGAAGGATAGTTGAATCAATCGACAAGCACTGAAAAAAAAAAGGATGGAGCAGCAACATGTTTGCGACCAAAGACTTCTTTCTCCGCCAATGGTTTTTTTTGTCTCCAGTCCAATTCGTAAATGTTTAAGCGCCTCTCTGTTTTAGCCAGTGATTCAAGCGTAGCTACTACTCTACTAAGCTACTAATAGCTAGGAGTAGTTGTTTGCTCTACCAGCTAGTGCATGTATATTTACCAATATGATTCATTTTTCATTTCGAAAAAAAACCTACATTTTGGGCGAGTATGCAGGGGAATAAGGTGGGAGAGGATACCCAGCAGTACGTGTGATGGACGGGACATCCCAAATTATTAAATCAGCTGGGATGTAAAAATTGGTACTGTGTAACAATAACAATTCCTTTCGTGGAGTCTATCTCAGATCAAAAATTCAGGTTCCACGTTGGAGACAATAATTATTTTTGTTTGTTCGATGGTGGTCTACCAACCCGCTAATGAAAGTACTCTACTAGTAGTACTACTACTAGCTACTACTAGTATAGTAGAAGAGTACTAGTAGTCAAATTTGAATGAGTGGGGGAAGAAAGGGGGGAGAGAGGGTATTCAGACTTCCCCCTAAAAATCGGATATCTATCCTTGCTGCCATTCATCCAAATCCCTGCCAAAATTGAACAACAAACAAAAACCTCAAAACAAAGACGCTTCGTCAAACTGCACTCTGCACATGCATGTCCATTGCGCAGCTTGAAAGCAAGCTATCTTTTTTTTTTAAATGAGTGACAAGATCGTGGTTGGTCTATCTATTCCTCAGAGCCAAGGTGAGAAGAATTGTATTACGAGTATAATATTAGTATTATTTTATTATTATTATTTTATCGAATTTGAATCACAGTCGTCGCAGTAGTTACTGTATGTACTTCTGCCACTGGGTCTGCTGCCTGCCTGTCTTGTTCCATAGTGAATGGCGTTGGCCATAATAATCAATAACATGCATCATCTTATTCATCCTCTTTTTCTCTCATACTTTTGTACTATACATACTGAACTGAAACTGAATTGTACTGTACTGGTTACTCGTAGTCAATGCAGCGGCCCTGTTGAAAGCTGCACGAGAAGATGACTACGCCTTTATTACCACGGCTCTTCCTCACACGCTGGAGGGAAGAGATGATGTACGCACACTTGATAGCAAGTGGTGGCGAACGTCTATCGTAGGAGTTTGTCCGGAACTGCGCGACTGGGAGACGACTATGGAACGTCTGCCCAAGCAGGTACAGTGGGGTCTGCACGTTGGTTTGCCGGCCATTATTTTACCAGCACCACCCGCACAGGAAGCACAATTTATGGAATATGCACGAGTCATCCAGTCCCTCTGCATGGAAGCAGCACAAGCTTCCGTCCAATTGTGGATCAAGGTAGCACTAACAGATGTGGCATTGCATCAATTTGATATCTTGTCACGACTTTGTGATGCACCGGCTTGTCTGGGGATGATTCTTTTTGCAGAACCACTAGCACCGGGAAGTACGTCGGCCAGTTCGTCCTCGGTTTCGACTGGGACGATGGTCGCAGCACAAATGACAGCGCTCCACAAGGCCATTGGAATGCAGCTAAAGGCACTCTGTTTTCCTACAAAGGTGTTTCTTACCAACAAACGTGGCTATCCAACATTGGCAAAAATAAACCAGGTGCTTTTGACCGAAGCTTTGCGACGAATAGGACGAACGTTGCGCATCGTAGTGGAAGGTCCATCGGTCCATGAAATATCCGATGGAGCCGGTACGGGAGGAACCTTCTGCCTACCCTACGTGCAATATATTCATCATGTTCGAGAACGTCCAGAATGCACCCAGGCCCTCGATACGGAACTCGCGAAAGCCGAGTTACACTACTTGGATTCGCTACAACGTCCATTACAACCGTTGGCGGACCATTTGGAAAATCAAATGTACGAAACGTTTGAAAAGGATCCCATCAAGTATGTACAGTACCGAAGTGCAATGTTACGTGCCTTTGATACTATCATTCTAGCTCGGGCTAATAAGAATGGTCAAGGACAAGGCAACATGATGACAGATGACGATGATTCCAGTCACGTCACCAATACGAATCAGAACAATATTGTAGTCTTTGTTGCTGGCGCGGGTCGCGGACCGCTCGTTACAGCGACGCTGGAAGCTTTTGAATTTGTCGTGAAGCAGCAGCAACAACAGCAGCAAGTAGGAGCTGGGACTACGTTGCCTACGTTGACTGTGTTTGCGTTGGAAAAGAACCCATCAGCTGTCATTTATCTTAATGCGATGGTGCAGGGTGATCCACAATGGAAAAAGTACAAAATCAAGGTAGTTCATCAAGATATTCGTCTGGTCACGCCGCACTTGGTAGATGGGCTCAAGGCAGATATTGTTATTTCGGAATTGTTGGGCAGCTTTGGATGTAACGAGTTGAGTCCAGAATGCTTGGAAGTTCTTTTGGCATCGGAAGTTTGTAAACCCATAACTCTCAGTGTACCCATGCGCTACATTAGTCATATTGCACCCGTTTCCTCGGTACGACTCTATAGTGAAGCCAAACACCAGGCTCAGCTCCCTGCTATTATCGCTATCGGGGGCGGAGGAGCCAATGGAAATTCGACTTGTACGAATGCTATTTCTGGACAGAGTGTCGGGCCGCTAGCAGCCATGGAAACGCCAGTAAGTCATGTTCAGCGACGGTGGTTGATCTTGGGAACATATTTTATGTTTGTGCTCACTCTTTTTTTTTTTATCATGCGCTGGCAACATTGTATCATGTTTTCACAAACAACGCTCAACGTTCATTACGCGGCAACAACAATAACATCAACATGCAAATTCAAAAATACAAACAGTACGTTGTAAGAAGTCATGCAGCAGCACAAACGCACAACGAATTGGATTGCTGGGATTTTAGTCACGACGGTGCAAGCGCTCAAGTTCACAGCAAAGCAGGATTAACGCGAACATGCCATTTGGAATTTCTGCCGGATGTCACGCTTGCAGCAGGGTGCGGAGGAGGGAGTGTGCCCCTGGACAAGGCTGTGACAACCTTGGTTTCTGCCAACACGAGTACTGTATCCACACCTGTTACAATCCACGGATTTCTTGGGACCTTTACCGCAAATCTGTTCGACGAGCAGCACCCTAGCGTTCGAAGACTCTTGGGAATGGATCAAAGCGTTGCGGATAGCGCCAACCCGCCAATTCAAATTAGTACCGCTCCGTCCAACTTTTCCAAGGATATGCAATCTTGGTTTCCGTTGTATTTTCCTCTCCGAGAACCACTACCTGTTCCAGCAGGAGCTACGATCGGTATTAGTATTTGGCGTCGAACCGATTCAGCGACAGGATATTCGCAACCAACGGCCAATGGAGGATCAACTATTGCTTCCGCAAGGGTGCCACAGCATCGCGTCTGGTACGAATGGTGTGCTAAGGTTCACCGCGGAGGTGAAATTCTTAGCGTGGGTCCCATACACAATCCAAATGGACGATCTTACCACGTTTCCATGTAACGCAACGAATGCACGAAAAAGATTTGCATAAACTCAGGGACATTTCGTATAGCTCTCAGTAACCAATTAATTAAAATGAAGGCACAAGAAAGAATCTTTCTCTAGATATATTTTATATAAAGTTAAGGTATCTATGTATTTGTATTCAAATTGAATACTTTGCTTCTTGTTTTGGCGACCAAGAGTTGTTGAAAGGCGCGTGACTAGATCCACCAGCTGGAACAGGTCAAGAACAGAGCCCACCACATAGCGTCGATCACAACTGCGCTGGTGACCGTTGTCACTGTCGCCGCCGCAGAAGATTGATCTAAAGAGTGATCTACGAGAAAGTTTTGTGGTTTGATTGTGACTTTTGCAATGGTCTCGTCCCCCGACAAGGATTGCTGCTGCATGCGGCGCGACGATGAAGCAGAACTGCCAAAACTGCTAAGAGTTCGAAGCATGCGCTGTTTTCTACCATCTGCACCTCCAAACTCAACCAGAAGTGCCCCATCCCCTGTTAGTTGCATAGTATTAAAGTCGTAGAAAGACGCCCCGAGTAAAAAGCTGACAATACAAGTTCGCCTGGTTGGTGTTGTTTGGACGCAATATTTTTCCGAGTAGGTGCCACCGACTTTGGTGCCCATGTCTGTGTAGAGTTCTTGAACTTGCGCCGATGCTCCGAGGTCTCTGATGAGAAGTTCTAGAACGTCTTCGACTTCGAACTGAGCATCGTCGACGACATTGAAACAGATACTAGTAGTGGAACCTTGCCTGGTTGCGATTCCTTCCGGTAGTTCCTGTTGCGTATCCTTGTCGCAAAAGAAGCTTTCAATAGCTCCGTCGAGTGCGGTATCGATTCCCAGCATATCGAAGAAATCGAGTGCACCCGAACCTAGAGCTCCCGTAATGGTGGCAATGCTCGTTGTCAGATCGATACTGTATGTAAGTTTCATTTCCTGCCAGTTGGTAAGGTATGTATCCTTGTACAGCCCAACTTGAAGGCAGAACTGGACCGTGGCTGTGGTGGCATCTGATCCACTGCTAGTGTAGATCAATGCATTCTCATTAATGCCTTCAACGAAATTGAATGAGATGGCATTGCCCGCTCCAGGATTGTTGACCATACCTGACGCGTCGACCTCGATTCCCTGTACTGTACTGGTAGGGAAAAACGATCCTACTGGGTATCTCGTTCCTTCTTCTATCAGACACTTGTCGAAGACAAGAATCTGTATAAAGTTCGTCTCCAAGATCCCAATGCCGAGTCCAGTATCGAAATTGATCGTCTGAAATGCAACCGAAGTAATGGTGATATCTATATCCACCCCCGGAGGATTGGCTGCATTGTGGGTTTGGCGGTTTGATTAGGAAAATGATGAGACAGAAGGAAGGAAGAGCTGAGAGGAAGAGAAGATTCCAGACAGCCTGACCAGCAAAAAGAACAAAAGAACATTGCTCACGCCTCATTTACCGTGACAACTCAGCAATAGGCAGCAGCCGCTGAGTAAGAAAAAGAGTATGCCATTATGTAGATTGAAAGGTCTCATAGCTATGTGTTCGGGGTCGTCAGTAGTATAGAAGTACTCCAGTATTTGTTCTGGCGTCTGTATCGATATATTTTCCTTTTGGTGTTTTCCAGAGTTTTATTTTCCACCAGCAGGTGCCTTTTCGAAGGTTGGTTGTTGGCTGTATTGCCTGATATTGCTGAGTCGAAAAGCAAAGGAGGAAGTGGTAGCGAACAAAAGCAACCGACCTTTCCCTGTCCGCAATAATAGTCATCATCACCGGTGTAATAAGTTACCGGCTAGCTACTACAGTCAACATTTGCCAGCTTACCAACAGTACCGAGAAGCAAAAAAGGGTCCATGTTCTCTTATTTGAAACGTGGAAAACACGGTGTTCTGCCATTTGCTACTGTAGTTCACTTGTCTAGTACTACTACTAGCTAGTACTACTCTACTAGTACCTGGTAGTACCGTATTAGTCTTCTACTAGGTTTTTCTTTGGCTGGTGAACTCCCATGGAAATTTTTCAACCAGTTTCGATGGCTTCGCAATTTTCGGTTACCGGTACATTCGTCAAGTAGACTACCTGGTAGCTAGTCTACTGGTAGTGATGTTTGTCACCTGTGATGAACGCACGACAGGTCCCTAACTAAAAATAATTACTCTATGTTTGTAGACTAGTCTAGTACTGTAGTAGTTTAGGTACTACCACTCGTACTCCGTACCTACTAGTAGTACTACTAGGAGTAGTAGTTGACTACTACTCTAGTAGTACTGTAATTGTAGAGTGAATAATTAGTAAAATACAGTAGTGAGGAGGTTACTAACGTTGATAAACTCTAACACTATCTTCCCTTCTCCTAATCTTCTTAAAACTTGATTCCGACTTAGGGAATCGATCCGTTTTGGAGAAGCAGACGAGGCACTTCTCACATTTACTTTTTACTTTTCCTCACAGTAGCTACAGACTACGAACAACAACTACTACTAGGGTCTACGGTCTACTTGTTTACATTCATGCAAGACAGTCCAATCTCCAACCAGCACTGTATTATTGACAGAACCTTTTCAATTTAAACAACAACAACAACAACAACAACAACAACAACAACGACAACAACAACAAAGCATCATGATGCTTTCTCTACGCCTTGTTGGTCTGGTTGCTCTCCTACTCATGATTGGCAGCACTGTAGAGTGTAGAGTCTGCCACCAGCAGGCTCCGAACCGTTCCAGATAACGACCACAGTATTAAGAATAGTGACGAAACAACAACTGCCACAGCCACAGCTAGAAGAATAAGAAGTCTTGATATTATTAGTGGTATTGGTGGTGGACAATTGGCGGAAGAAAAGGTGTACGAATATTTTGTTGAAGTGATTGCTGTGAACTGTGAATGATCCTTCTGCTTCTGCAACACGACATTGCGCTGGTGTCATGTTGAGTGGTGATGTGGTAGTGACACTGGCAAACTGTGCTTACGACAAATTAGGAAATTTGGCTATTTTGCACCAGTCACGCGTCATTGTAAAGCGAGACGAAACAGAGCTTGGTGCCGGTATTGAACGGAATTGGGATGACGTTTGAATCCATCCTGGCCACGTCTATCCTTTGAATGACAACAATATTGCCATTATTAAATTGTCAGGAAATCCTTTGGTTCCTCAAGGTGATATTGATGATCTCAACAGCGACCCAGCCTTACCACCGGTAGCATCTATTTCTCAGGTTGCAGGATACGGTGGTAGCACCACACCGTCATCGGCGCACCATGATCACTATGATCACTATGATGATGACTATCACTATGATGATGATGATGATTATTATTATAAAGGTTCCACCATGGATCTCATCGTAACGAATGTTACCATTTTGGAACCAGGTGTTGGTCCTTGTACGATATCGTCCAGTGATACCTCCTTTTTCTGCGTGGCAGCAGCAGCAGCAGCAGCAGCACCGGCTACAGAAGTGAACAATGTTTGTGTGGGCGACGAAGGGGCACCACTGGTACTTCCCGATCGTATTTTGTACGGATTGTACCTGTACGGTGGTAGTGGATCTTGTAGTGGTCGCAGTAGCACTAGCAGTAGCAGTAGCAGTAGCAGTAG
>Ga0100392_1002003_pt1 | contig 18920 bp, 15 predicted proteins | sample CryGeymeta201516_FD_81548 | JGI IMG/M metagenome (GOLD analysis project Ga0100392, IMG submission 81548) | Groundwater microbial communities from Crystal Geyser aquifers in Utah, USA - Crystal Geyser metaG 2015-16 | ecosystem: Environmental > Aquatic > Deep subsurface > Groundwater | place: USA... | reverse complement strand
GGATTTATTTTAGACTCTCCCGCGAAGATACCGCCGCACTTGAGCTCATGCGTGGCCTGACGCTGGAAGCCACCGGCGTGCTCCACCCGATCCCGCAGCAGGTGGCCGCCGATTCCTTCGAAGGCTATCTGCGCGAAAGCGGCATTGACTTTACATTTCAACAGACCAGTCAGGCACAGCTGGTGCGGGTGGCCTCCCCCTTCAAAAGGCTGTGCCATCAGACGAATTTAAGATTTCAGCATTTTCTCCGCCTGGGCGAACCGCCAGACAGCCAGCTGAGCCAGATTTACATTGCCATGCTACTCGGGCAGAAAGCGCAGCTGAGTGCCGAGCAAAAGGACCGCTTCCGGGTCACGGGCACGATGCATCTGTTTGCCATCAGCGGACTGCATATCGGCGTGATTGCCACCGTGATCTGGCAAGTGCTGCTGCTGTGCCGCCTACCGGCTAGGCTCACGCCATTTTTCGGGCTGCCGCTGCTTTATTTCTACGTGGAAGTCACCGGCGCGGCACCCTCGGCGATCCGTGCCTTCCTGATGGTAGCTTTTTTCTGGGCCAGCATCGCAGTGCAACGCCAACGCGCCCCACTACCGGCACTGGCAGCTTCGGCCGTGCTGGTGCTCCTGATCCAGCCGACGCAACTCTGGCAAATCGGCTTTCAATTATCCTACCTGGTGGTGCTGAGTATTCTGCTATATGGATTGCCCCTGCGGGAAAAACTGTGGCCGCTGCTCCGGCCCAACAAATTCCTGCCAACAGAAGATTGGACCAGGCGGCATAAAGCCAAATTCTGGATAGCGGATAAGCTGTTGCTGCTGTTGGTGATCAGCTTATCCGCCTGGCTGGTCAGTGCGCCCCTGAGTGCCGCCTTTTTCGGCACCATCGCACCCTACGCGATTTTGGTAAATCTCCTGCTGGTCAATCTGGCCGCCGTAGTGATCAGCAGTGGGGCGATCGCATTGGCTGTGGCCAGCGTGGGACTGACGGCACCCGCCGCTTTTTTGAATCATTCCGCCTGGTTGGGGATTAGCCTGATGGATGCGATGCTCCGGCTCAACCTCGTCCTGCCGGGGTCCACCTTGTCGTGCCCTAACTTCCCGCAGCCGGTCTGTTACACCGGAGTGCTGGCATATATCCTGTGTCTCGTCTGCTGCGGCCAGTCCAGTCGCCCGCTGCTGCGTTTCGTGGTGCCGCCCGTCATTATTCTGATCACCCTGGTCTGGGGCGTCGCGCTGGCGTGATGCCATAAAAAAGGCCCATCCGGATCGGAGTGGGCCTGAAAAAAAAACGGCGGCGTCTAGCGGCGGCGGAACTTGGACTGGAACTTTTCGACGCGGCCTGCGGTATCCACAAAGCGCTTTTCGCCGGTGTAAGCCGGATGGGAGTCTGCGGTAATGTCGCAAATCACCACCTGATGCTCCACACCATCGATGACTTCGGTCTTGTTACCACGCATAGTCGAGCGGGTGATGAACTTGTGCCCGGTGGAAACGTCGACAAAAGCGACTGGGTTGAGCTTGGGATGAATTTGAGCTTTCACGGATTTTCCTGAATGGTTAATTAACCCTGACGCGCCTTAAAGCGGGGGTTTGATTTACAGATGACATAGACACGACCCTTCCGGCGCACAACCTGGCAGTCCGGGTGACGGTCTTTGAGAGACTTGAGTGATGACACAACTTTCATAGCGGGAAATTAGAAGAATGGGAGAAAAAAGGGTGTTGCGACTGCGCTGTCAATGGCAAATCAGGAAATATTTCAGGATGGGGCAGCAATGTTAAATGCGGGTAACTTGCGGGAACCGGGTAGCGCAAGTGCGTCCCCGCACCGCAGGAGGGTAGCGCAGGTGCGTCTCCGCACCGCAGGAACGTCCGCAGTGCCTGGCACCCGGACAGACATGTCCGGGCGTCAACCAGGCCAAAGCCGTAACGTGCGCCGCAGGACGCGGTCGCGCTACCCGCATGTAATAGAGCGTACCCCCGCACTTAAAACTGCATGGCGCCATCCAAGCTCGCTGAGTTGGGAAGTCGCTGGAATGAAACATAAACCACCAAGAAAGAAAGGAACGAAACACAAACCAACGATGGAAACTCTCAGTTCAAACCCAGCGGGTAACCACTCCCGCACGGAAAGCCTGACCAGCCACCGCATAATAGCGCTTGAAAAGCGGGAAACTCGCCCGGAGGACCCGTGGAGTAGCCAAGGCGGAGGTCGGATCATGGAAGCCCCGTTTGGGAACTACGCATGGACAACAGAGACATGAAAAGCGCGGGATCGGCATCCCAACCTACAAGGACAAAATCCTGCAACGCGCGGTGGTGATGCTGCTGGAGCCGCTTCAATAACCTACTGGTCAACTACCCGCTGAGTCCGCCCGGGATCGTTCACAGCTATAAGAACATCTCCAGCGAAACCATGATATGAGGAACCGTGTGCGTTAATCGCGCTCGCACGGGTCTGTAGGAGTGCGGTCGAGCAATCGGCCGCACGACCTCGACCCTCTTCGAACAGCTTCAAAAACTTGATATTGCATGTTATTGGGCAACTTTATACACGTATCTATTTCAATCATGCAACTTACTCTCCTTAAATCCAAGCTCCTGCGGGCTGAGGTTACCGACCGGGCTCTTCATTACGAGGGTAGCCTGGCCATTGATTCTGCCCTGATGGAGCAGGTGGGCCTGCGTCCCTACGAGAAAATTCTCGTGGCCAATATCGCCAATGGGGAGCGCTTCGAGACCTATGCGATTCAAGCCCCAAAGGGCTCGCATACCATTTCGCTCAACGGCGCGGCTGCGCATAAGGGCGAAATCGGCGACCTGCTGGTCATCATGTCCTTTGCCCAGTTCGACCAGGCGGAGGCAGCAAGCTGGAAGCCCCAGGTGCTGGTCCTGGCCGATGGCAACCGGCGTGTCGTCCGCGCGGATAATGTGCTGGTGGCGGAAAACGTGTTTGCTTAAGCGGGCGCTGCCGGAAACTGCGCTGCCGAAGAGCCGTGCGTCTCGTAATGCAGTGCTGCTGCGCTGCGAGTCGCCTACACCTCCCGGTTTCCATCTGTGCCGGTAGCAAATGCGATGGATCCAATCCGCTTCCTTATAGTAGGTATTTTATGAGAATGATTCTCATAAATCATTTTTAGCTTGCGCGACTTGCGGCTTAGCTTTTCTGATCTGGGCGGATCACATTTCCCCGAGCTTCTTCGGGCATTGGTCTCCATAAATCATGCAAATACCTGGAAAACTACGTCTTGCGGCAGTCCTGTCCGCGTTCTTCATCACTGCGATTCAATCGCACGCCAACTTCGGCTTCATCGACGTTGCGCTTTTGAACCAAATTGGTTCGGGGGCGAACAAGTCCGGCCTGGTGCTTGACTTTAACGATGGCGCATCGACCGAGCGGCACATTTTTCAATACAACTGGGACGGTGCCGCCGGCTCGGTATCCGGTGCCGAGATGTTGACGGAGGTAGCTGCGGCGAGCGGGCTGACATTCCTGAATGGTGGCACCGTTGCCGATGGTTTTTTTGTGACCGAGATGTCACTGGGCACGCAGTCGCAAACGAGCGGTGACTTCGTAACGGTTTTTGATTACTGGGGCTACTACGTGGCGGGTGGGACTGCCAATGGGGGTGCCGTGCCGGGCGCGGGTGAGACCATCCCTGGTGTGCTGGACAGTTCACCGGTGGGTGCCGGCGAGCTGAGCTTCGGCTCGCCCGGACGTTTTATTGAGAATAATTCATGGGACGTTTGGAGCTTTGGTCCCTTCGCGGCCACTTACGTGGTGCCGGAGCCTGCCAGCTATGGATTCATGCTGGTAACACTGGTGCTCGGATTTGCTGCCCTACGCCGCCGCCGCTAATGCCGGTGCTGCTGCAAGGTTCAAACCATTGTCTCCGCCGGGGGCAACGGCTTGCGCGTCGGTGCTGGCCCACCCGCCGGTATCTGTGCAGGATTGTTGCGGTGATTCTTCCCACCTTGTTGCTGACTCAAACCAACTGTGCGGAGACCAGTGAGCAAGCGGTTTACCAGCTGCCAGAATCAGTGGTGCAGGCCTGGCACTTTGACCAATCGCTGATGGAGTTGCCGGCTGATGTCATTCGGATTGAACGTGACGCGATTGAGCAGTCCCTGGCCTCGTCGGTGCCGGATCTCCTCGCGCTCGAAGCCAATCTCTTCTTTTCCAATCTAGCGGGGCACACCAATGTTTCCATGCGTGGATTCGGCGAAGGCAGTGGCTTGCGCAGTCTGATTTTGGTTGATGGGCAAGCCCTGAACCCGGCGGACATGGGCCGCATCAATTGGGAGCAAATTCCACTGGATGCGGTGGAGAGTATCGAGGTGCTGCGCGGGGGCCACAATGTGCTCTATGGGGACAAGGCCTTGTCGGGGGTGATCAAAATTGAGACCCGCGCAAGCGGCGGGGATCGGCTCAACCTGGCCGGACGTTTGGGCAGTTTCGGCACGCAGCAAGCAAGTGTTGCCGCAGCACGGGCCGCCGGGCGGACCTGGACGGTATCGGGGGGGCTTGCGCGTGAGCAGTCCGATGGCTATCGCGACCATTCAGCGACGGCCACGCGCAACGGCTATCTCAAGTTGGACCGCAACTGGAATGAGGCGGAACGGCTCTCGCTGCGACTGGCTGCCGGAGAGCTGGACTTGACCTACCCTGGCGGATTGAGCCTGGCGGATTATCAGGCGCATCCCCGCGCATCCTCTAATCTGGGTGACGAGGGGAGTTTCAATCGCTACGCGACCCTGAGCCTGCGTGCCAGTGGCCAACGGGACTGGGGCAACTGGGAAGTGCTGGGCGGGTTTGATCACAACGATGTGGATTGGACCCTGGGAGCGGGTGCCTACGGGTCGAACATTCAGGCGAGTTTCAACTTGAAGCCGCGGCTGCGTTACGAATTCAAGGGATGGGCCTTGGTGGCCGGCACCGATCTGCTGCGTGACCAGCTGGACTTTACCCGCTACCTTGATCCGTCCCGTAGGCTGGTCCTGTCCGAGGCGGAGCTTCAACAGCAACGGGTCAGCCCCTATCTGTTCAGCGAAACGCAGCTGGGTGAGCGATGGACCCTCAGCGGGGGCCTGCGGCATGAGTGGGTGCGCTTTGCTGCGGAGAACCGGAGCTATGTCGAAAAACAGCTGCAGCCGACCATCCCAACGATCAAGGGGCCGCGTCCCAATCCGGATTTTAAACAACCGCCTGACCTCGACCCAGCTACGTCCTACCAGCAGCATCTCCGCGAAACGGGACTCTCCGGCGAACTTTCGCTTAACTTCCGGCTGACGGATCAACTCAGCCTGTGGGCGGGTTACGACCGGGCCTACCGCTACCCGGTCTTCGACGAGCGCGCGGCCTATCAGGGCCGGGAACTGGCGCAGTCGGTCGCGCACGATCTGGAGGCTGAAACGGGTCATCAATATGAACTCGGGGTGAAATGGCACGGGGGGGCACACCAAATTGATGTGACCTGCTACCACCTGCGGATGGAGAATGAGATCATCTTCGACCCGACAGTTGGCCGTGATGATCCGACGACGCCGGGCAACGGACTCAATCGCAACCTTGGTGCTGTTGAGCGCACCGGGAGCGATCTGGCTTATTATTATTCGGCTCCATCTTGGGGGTTCTCAACCGCACTGGCTGGCGTGCACACCCGGATGCGGGCTGGTATCGACGGTGCAGGCGTCGACCGGCAGGTGCCACTGGTGCCGTCCATCATAGCGACCTCCCAGCTCTGGTGGCAGCCTGACGGAGACCTGCGACTACGCCTGATCCACCGCTGGATCAGTGAGCGCTACCAGGGTGGGGATTTTGCAAATGAGTTGCCCCAGGTGGAGGCGTATTCCCTGGTCCACCTACAGGGTGAACTGCGCTTGAATTCGCAGTGCCGGATTTTTGCCAAGGTCGATAATGTGTTGAACAAACGCTATGCCGAGAGTGTGTATGCCGGAGCCTACTACCCGGGGCCCGGACGTTCGCTGCAGCTGGGACTTCGCCTGGATTTTTAATCGCTGCTCGTTTTGTCATCATGAATATCCGCTGCCTCATCCTCTCTCTGCTGGTGCTGGCAACTACACAGGCACAGCCTAATTTCGATCCGGCGACCTACCCCGGACAGGACCGCACCTGGGCCTTTCATGATGCCGCCGGAACGTCTGATACCACCGCGATCTGGAAGGCTGACCCGACTATCGTGGCCTGGGCCAGCGGGCATGTGAACCTGCAGTATGGGACGCATGTCGGTGCTCAATGGCAGACGCCGGAAAAAGCCTATGGCCCAGCGGTGGGCGATAGCTTCGATGTCGTCGTCCTGGGGCGGGGTGGTCAAATTACGATGACCTTTCCCCGTCCGATTCGCAACGGTAGCGGCTTTGATTTTGCGGTGTTTGAGAATGGCTTCAGCCCAGGCGCGATTGAGTTGGCCTGGGTCGAGGTCTCGACGGATGGGTTGCACTTCGTGCGCTTTCCGAATTTTTCTTACACCCCGGCACCAATCGGGGGCTACAGCACGCTCCAAACGACTAACGTGCACGGCTTTGCCTCAAAATACCGCCAGGGCTTCGGCACGCCATTTGATCTGAGTCAGCTGCAGCTCGCTTTCGACGCGGCCTCAGCGGATAGCGACGACTTCCATGCCGATTTCAAACAGCAGCTGCTGAGTAACTTCCCATACCTCAATCTCGAGCAAATTAATTATGTGCGCATTATTGACATCGTCGGTGCTGGTGCGGCGCTTAGCTGTGAGGGCCTTCCGATCTACGACCCTTATCCGACCAGCGGAAGTGCCGGCTTCGACCTTGAGGCCGTCGCGGTGCTCCACCAGGTCGAGCCTTCCGGCCAGAGCCAAAGCATTGATTTTACTCCATTCGGGAATCAAATTCTTGGTGATGCGAGTATTTCACTGGAAGCCGTGGCGAGCAGCGGACTGCCGGTGGACTTCGAGGTGATTAGCGGACCGGGCCTGATCCATGGCTCGGTCTTGCACTTTACCGGTCTGGGGCAGGTTGTGGTGCGCGCCACCCAAGCCGGTGATGCAAACTATGCACCGGCGGATCCGGTGACCCGCAGCGGCTTCATCGCGGACGCCTTGCAGCACCTCTATCTGGAGCCGATTGCCAATCAGTTGACCGGAGCCAGTCAGATGCCGTTGCATGTCAGGTCCAGCAGTGGGCTGCCGGTGAGCCTGTTTGTGGATGCCGGACCGGAGGATGCTGTTGTGGATGAACAAGCGCATCGCTTCACCAGTGGTTCGGTTCCGGGGCGGGTCACCGTGCGGGCTTCGCAGACTGGCGGCCAATTGAACGGCATCACCTATGCACCCGCCGAGCCGGTGTTCGCGGTTTTTGATATTGTGGCTGCGGGAGATGCCGCAGCACCACAAAGCTTCGCCCAATGGCAGCTGGCACATGGGATCTCGGGATCCGGCGGCACGGATACCGATGCTGATGGTGTGGTTGATTTTGTGGAGTATGTTGGCAACAGCAACCCGCAGCATGCAGCCGACAGACCCGATCATCATTTTGAGGCGGTGCCGGGCGGCTACATCTTTGAGTTGCGGCTCAATGGACGCGCGCCCGTGCGTGTGCAACTGTGGGAGAGCAATGATCTTTCCCTTTCTTCAAACTGGAGTGAAATCATACCCGAAGTATTGAGCCTTAGCAGCAGTGCACCAGGAGAAGTCCCTGCCCGCTTCATTCGCTTGCGGCTGCCGCAGCAAGGCCTCCAAAAATTCTGGCGCTTTCAATTCGAGGCGTATTAACTGCGCCCATGAGCACCACCCGACAGAGCCGAGCGATACAGAAAGTATTGCAGCATGCTGGACGACCGCTGACACGCGACGAAATTCTGCAGGCCGGACGCCGCCTGGTCGCACGACTCGGTCCGGCTACCGTCGATCGGCATATTCGTGAGATGAGCGAAAACTTTCAACTCATCGGTCTGGAATACCCCGGTCAACCCAAACGCTATGAGCTGCCAGCCCAGTCCGAGCACCCCCATTTTTTGTGCCGCAACTGCGAGCGCGTCTTTGATCTGCCCGTAGTCATGCAGGTGCCGAAAGTGCAGGCACCACCAGGTTTCAACATCAGCGGCGGAGAAGTCATTTACTCCGGAACCTGTCCAGACTGTCGTTAGCGGCCAAAGCCTTTCCAATAAATCAGTCCTGATTTTCCTTTTTATAGACTGCTTATAATATTTGGGCTTGACGTTTGGGCATTGGTCTTTTTATGTGATTGTATGCATCAGATTAAGAGAACAAAGCTGAAAGGTGTTCCGGCTACTTACCATGCGATGAGTCGTGTGGTGGGTGGTGCGCATTTATTAGGGAACCTTGAAAAGGAGGTCTTGCGAAAGATGCTGTGGCAGGTGGCGGATTTCTGTGGGGTGGAGATTTTGACCTATTGTGTGATGTCCAACCATTTTCATGTGCTGGTGCGGGTGCCGGAGCAGCAGGTGGTCTCGGATGTGGAGCTGCTGCGCCGCTTCAAGGTGCTCTACCCGAAGCCGACAAAATACCAGACGGTGGAATTTGCGCATCTGGAAAAGGCTTTGCGGGAGTCCAATGAGGATGCCTTTGCGATCCGGGAGCGCTTACAGGCACGGATGAATGATCTTTCCGAGTTTATGAAGACCCTGAAGCAGCGTTTTTCGATTTGGTATAACCGCAACCACGGGAACCGGCGGGGCACACTCTGGATGGAGCGCTTCAAGAGTGTGCTGGTTGAGGGTGCGGGTAATCCGCTGCAGACGATGGCCGCCTATATCGATCTGAATCCGGTGCGGGCAGGGCTGGTTGAAGACCCGAAAGATTACCGTTGGTGCGGCTATGCAGAAGCAGTGGCTCGTTCGGCAGGTGCAGGAGAGGGCAATTTAGTTGGCACTCGTTCCGGACCCGGCCAGAGCCGGGCAGACGGGCCAGCGGCACCCAAGGGGATTCACCGGATTTGGGCTGCCTATGCGGACGGGACAGCGCGTGAAAAGATATCGCTGGCAGATGCGCTGCAAATGCACCGTGAGCTTATTTTCGGTAAGCGTGCTGCGCAGGCGGGACTATCGGAGCAGGAGCGGGAGCGGGCGATCAAGGTGTTGGAACAGGATGGTGCACTGTTGCCACGGGCGACGGTGCTGCGTTGTCGGGTCCGCTATTTTACAGATGGAGCGATTTTGGGCTCAGAGGAGTATGTGCGTCGTCTCGCCGGATGCTGGCAGGCAAATCGTGGCCGCAAATATCCGCCGAAGATTCGTGCGCTAAAAGGAGCCGATTGGGGCGGGCTTGCGGTGGTGAGCTGTTTACGCCGGGCGGTCTTTCATTAGTCAGGCTTTAGTCCTCAATTGTAAAATTGACGCCGGTAATGTCGGCGGCAGCTACAGCGTCCATGACATTAATGATGCGGTCGTGTCGGGTGCTTGGAGCTGGGGCGATAGTGACCTGAGTCTCGGTTTTGTTGGCGCGACTGGCTTGCTGGAGCCGGGTGAGCATGGCCTGTAGTTCAACCAGACGTTTGGATTGGGGGGAATCGTAGTTGTATTCGTTAACGACCACCTGGCCATCCGCGCGGATTTCGATGATTTGTTCATCGGGCATTTCGAGTGGCTCCTCCTGCTCAACCGTGCCCGGCAGCTCGAAGGAAATATCGGCCTCCTGCCGTTCCAGCGACGAGGTGACCATGAAGTAGATGAGCAGCAGAAACACCGCATCGATCAACGGCGCGATAGGAATCTGCGGCTTGGCTTCGGGTTTTTTCTTTAAGCGACGCATAGGGAATGACTAATGAGGAATAACTAATGACTAATGGGGAATGACTAATGGGGAATGATTCATTCGACAGTCGAGGCGCTAGCGCGCCTCATAAGTGGCGTAGATGATTTCGTAGGCACCGGACTCGGCAGCGGTTTTGAGGAGTTTTTGGACGGCGGCGTATTCGGTCTGACGGTCGGCGCGGACCTGAATTTGGAGTTCGGGCTCGCGGCGGATGCGTTCACTGATGGCCGCTTTTATTTCCTCGAGCGTGTGGGGCTGATCACCAATGTAGTAGAGGCCTTCAGCATCAACAGAAAGCAAACCGCGCCCCGAGGCGTCTTCCGGGATTTTGCTTTCCTGCGATTCCGGGAGATCGAGTTTGATCTGCCGCTGGCTTTTGGCGACGGAGGCCACGGTCATAAAGAACACCAGCAACAGAAAGACCATGTCGATCATGGGTGCCATTTGAAAATCTTCCGGCTCCTGATTTCTGCGGCGTAATTTTTTCATACGGATACGTGAGTTATTGGGCTTGGGGGTCGGGGGATGAATCACCCCGGCCGGGGCGATCATTCATTTCCGATTCTACGGTATTGACCTTTATTACTGGTAGCGATCCGGCGCATATCGTTGCCGATACGGCCGTCCTGAATATTGCGCGGATCGGGGAAGTGGATGGCATGGATGCGGGCGTCCTGGGGCAAATCTTTTTGGCGTTGATTGATCAGGCGCAGAACATGCTGGAGGGGAACCGGGCGGTTACCGTCGCTGGAGAAGTAGCCACCATCAGAAATCAGGAAGATGACATCGGGCTGCATGGAGAAGACGAAGTCGAGGATGGGCAGAATACCGTCTGAGCCATCGGGACCGGTGCGCCAACCGCTGCCGGAGGTGCCGGAGGTGCGGAATTTCCGGTCGAGCCAGTCGGCCGCCAGTTGCTTATTGGCGACGGTGGCCGGGATCAGATTATCCTGAAAGCTGTCAAAGCGGCGGGCATGTTGCACGAATCCGAAAAGCGTATTGGCATTCAGGTTCTGGATGAGCCGCTTGGCTTCTTCGCGAATGGAGTTGAAGTCCACGCCGGAGGCGGCAGCACTGTTGACGACCGAGCCGGAGATATCCATGACGATAACAAACCGCGAGGCCTCTTCACGGATACCGAGAAACGAGACACTGGATGCTTGTGAGCTGAGGGCGCCGAGGGCACCCATCAGGCCGGACTGACCGAAGAGCGCATCCGACTCGGAGATGAGTGCGTCATTTTCGACCGGAGTGAAATTAACTTCCGGCAGAGACGGCAGCGCCGGGGCACTGGCCAGCAGGCTTTGGGTCGTCAGCTGAGGGATGGTGGCCGGTGTGGCGGCAGCGTTTTGAAACTCAGCCACCGCCATCTGATGCTCCAGTTGCCGCTGGGGCAGGTAGATGGTTTTCGGCGCGGAAAAGACCGGTTCCTCCCGAAAGCTCAGCACCAGCACGGTGACAAAGCGGGCGCAAGCCAGCAGCAACACGAGCACCACCAGCGCCTGCAGCAGTGAGACCCACAAGGCCTGCTTGCGTTTGGCGTCGGTATGTGACGGGCGTTGCTGATAACGTGCTTTGAGCGAGTCGGGCATATTTTTAGAGGTCTCCGCCCTCAGCCCTCCGAAGTTTCGGTGAGCACGTCGATCAGGTCGCCACCGGCTTCGACCGTTTTCAGGATATGGGTATTGAGCCGGTTGCGGAAAATAAAGTAGGCGATCATGGCAGGTATGCCGATGACCAGACCGGTGGCGGTGGTCACGAGGGCTTCGCCGATATCGGAGGCAAGTGCACTGGGATCCCCCATACCGACCTGGCCAATCGTCTGGAAGGCACTGATCATGCCGCTGACGGTGCCCAACAGTCCGATCATCGGTGCCACGGCGGCTACGACGTTGAGATAGTTGATCCATTGGCCGATGGCACCGTCCTCGGCCTCGATGTTGTCCATATAGGCGGCCTCGATTTTTTCGCGGTTGGCATCCTGTTTTTCCAAACGGGCTTTACCGAGTGCGGCATTGAGGCAGCGCGAGAGAACTGCGTTCGACCCGTTGCAGAAATTGCGGGCAGTCTGCAGGTCGCGCTGGCTGAGGGCATCGCTAAGGGACTGCATGAGTGCACCCGGCACAAAGCGCTCCGCGCGCGTTTCGCGCCAGCAATAAAAGATAAGAAAGAACATAAAGAGCGCGGTGAGTCCGAGCGGATACATGGCCCAGCCACCTTGTTGGAGCAGGCCGAAGAGGGAGGTGGAGGTCTCCGGGCTAGCAGGCGCAACAACCTCCTGCGCCTGAGCGGTGAGTGCACCGAGCGAACTGGCCGCCAGCGCTGCGATTAAGTTGAGTTTAGGTCTTTTCATAGTTAAGTGGAGGAGAGCGGGAGGTGGCAAATTTTCAGGTCTCCGGGTCCGGCCCGGTCCCTTTGATGTACTCTTTCTCGACGGGTTGTTTGATACGCGTGGGGAGGGACTCCAACGGGTCGAGCGGAGAAGGGTTTTGAATGGGCTCGGCGGGGTCCACACTGACTTCTTCGGAGGATGGCACGGGTGCCCGCGGGCGATAAGTTTCCAGTAGTGCATGCTGTGTTGGCCAGGCCAGGCCGCGTTGACTCATCTCTTGAGTCAGTCGTTCCGTGAGCTCCAGTTGCCGGTTCTCATGGGCAGCGGCGACGGCAAAGGCATAGCAGAGATCGAGGTGATCCGGTAAAATCTGATGCGCAAAAGCAATCGGGTAAAGGGCGGTCCAGAAACAGGCCTCATAGTTTTTGTTGCGGAAATGGATTTCGGCGAGGATGCGCCAGCCGAGAGCCGACTCACCGGCGCGCGGGGCCGATTCGATCCAGGCCTCAGCCCGCTGGACGGCTTCCTCGTATCGGCCGGATTGAAAGCTTGCGAGCAGGAGCGCGTCATCCAGCGACTCGATTTGCGCCGGATCAGTAATGATCGGGCGCAACACTTCGACCAGAGCGATGGCGCGCTCCGGCTGACCCTGCTGCAGCGCAAATCGAACGTATTCGACGAATAGGCTGTGATCGGCAGGTTTTAGATAATTCAGATAAGGCCCCCGCTGTTCATAAAAGGCCTGAAAGAGCTCGAGCGCATGGTCAACCCGGTCCGGATCCTGCATCCATTCGCTGAGTAGTCCGAGGTAATCGCCGCCGGGAAAGACGATTTCACGGATATCGCTCGCCGCGTAAGTCATCTCGGCCTGCCCGGCATCCAGCGTGATTTCGAGACGCAACTCACGGCCATCCCAATGGGTGATCTGTCCGGAGTTTCGGCTGCCGTTTGCCAGCAGCAACTGGACTGGTCCATTAAGTTGCTGGCGCATGGTAACCAGACCTGGCTCGTCCTGCGCAGGGCTATGCTTGACGCCGCCCAGCAGCAGGAGGCCGCCCAGCAGGCAAAGCCAAGCCATACGATAAACCGCAAGTGGACACAGTCCCGGTCTCATGAGCTATGCTCCTCTCCGTTGGCAGGTTTGGCATGGGACTCTGCCGGGGCATTCAGTGCGCCCGGCGGGAGCTCGGCCCGGAGTTCAGCGCGTTTGGCGGCAGCTTGACCGGCGATCGGCAGAGACTGGAGCCGCGGGTCGCCGAGCATTTCATCCAGCGTGCGGAAGGCGGCGAGCGGGTCACCGATACGCACAAACTGCAGAGCGCTGATCCAGTAGGCTTCGGCGGCCAGATCCGGGTAGGCGCGATAGACGTTATACACCCGCTGAGCGTAAGGGATGGCGCGCTCCACTTGCCCCGCCGCCTCAGCGTTGCGACTCAGGGCGAGCAGTGCTTCGGCATGAGGGCGTCCGCGCGACTCACGTTGGCGCAAGAGATCTTCGAGCACTTCGGTGGCGGTATCGTGGCGTCCGGTCCGGATGAGGGTATCGGCATAGAGCAGGTTGACGCGTTGGGCCAGCGGGTGCAGGGGGCTTTCGGCGCGGAAGCGTTCCAGCTCGGTGCTGGCCGACCGATAGCGTTCCTGCTGGAGCAGGAGAATTGCACGGCTGAAATAGCCGTAGCTACGGTGGCGGCTATCGGGGAATTCGTCTTCGAGGCGCTCCAGATAGGCGATGGCGGTTTCCGGTGCCGATTCGACCAGCCCGGCGGCGATCCGTCCGAGACCTTCCGCATCCAGCCGCTCGATGGGCACACGCGCGGCGGTGTCGTGGAGCAGTTGCACCGGGTCGCTGGTCTTGAGCCGGTCCGCCAAATAAAAATTCAGCCGCGCGTAGTAGGTCAACCGTTCGTCGGCCAGGGCGGCCTGTTTTTGTTCGCGAATCCAGTCCAGCAGGGCGGCTTCACGATCCGCCGATGCGGGCCCACTGATGCGTTTTTCGATCCGTACGTAGGCATCGATCATATTGGGCACCTGCACGGCACCAAGGTCGTCGCCGTAGGTTTCCAGCGCACGGGCAAATACAGCACGGGCCTGCTCCGGCTGCTCCCGTTCGAGATGGGTCCAGCCGATCCAGTAGAGTGCCTCACTGATCCGGTCTTTGCTGGAGACGGGAATATCATCGCGGGCGACATAGCCCTCAAAATGTTTAAGGTGGGCCTCCAGCAGGGCATCACGCGATTCAGCCCGGTCCTCGGCACCTGCCACCGCGCGCAGAATTTTTCCGGTTTGAAAGACCGCGTAGGTAAAAAGGTGCCCGGCGGAGCGGTCGATCGCGGCAAAGATCTGGCGGGCACGGGTCAGATCGCCGAGGCCCATTTGAATATCTCCCAGCAGGACGCGGGCCTCGCTGTTGCGGAGATGGTTGGGATATTCGCGCAGGAAGTCGTTGACGCTGCCCAGCGCGGCCTCGAAGTCTTTTTGAGCATAGAAGATTGCCGCGCGCCGGTAGGCCACCTCCGGTTCCAGCCGGTGGCCGCGCACGTCCGGGGCCAGCGCATCCAGCACCGCCAGGCTGGCCGAGTAGTCGAATTCCGCAAAAAACGTCAGCGCTCGCCAGTAGCGGGCATCCAGATAAAGTCCATGCTGCGAATGTTGCCGGATAAAGGAGTCGAAGTCTTCGCGAGCCTGCAGGGCTTGATTCAGCAGATTATAGTTGTAGCCACGCACAAAGAGGACGCGCGGCGCGAGCGGGTGCTGCGGATGCTGCCGCAGAAACAGGTTGAGCACATCGAGCGCATCGCGGTATTGTCCGGCCTGCTGATAGGTGGTGGCCAGCAGGTATAGCGCGTCCGGCACCAGCGGTGAATCGGGGAAGCGCTCGCCAAAGCCCTCGGCGATGCGAAAGGCATCCTCCCACACCCCCACTTCAATCGCCGCGAGAATCCAGCGGTAGTGGGCGTCGGCCTGCTTACTGGACGGCAGATGCTTGTCCCGCGCCAGCGTCTCAAACAAAATCCAGGCCTCATGTGCCCGCCCGTCGAGCAGGTAGGCCTGGCCCATCGCAAGGTAAAGGTCGGCAGTATAATCCTCGGCCGCCTGCAGGGCCTGCAACTGTTGCTCCAGGCGGGCGATCAATTGTTGGTAAAACTGGATCCAGAACTGTCCTCCCTGGTAGAGGCCGATCGAGTTTTTGCGGGCCTCGAAAACACTGCGGGTCTCAAGCAGACGCCGCTCCTGCGCGGCAAGCAGCGTTTGGTAGGGCGGGATGAGACGGTAGCATTTGACTGCATCGGTATAATACTGGTTGGCCAGCAGACGTTGGCCCATTTCCAGCGCGGCAAAGGCCAGCACTGCCAGTTCCGGCATTTCCGCAACCTGCCAGGCTTGGTCGAGCAGGCGACTACGGGCGGCTTCGACCCGGCCCAGCTTGATAGCTTGCTGCAGCGCGGTGAGGCGGGCCTTGTTACCGATGATGGCGGGCGGGTTGCGGGCAATGAGTGCATCGAGGGACTCAAAGCCCTCATCGGGACGCGCCGAGCTAAACATCAGGTCAGCCGCAGCGAGGGTGGCCAGCGCGGCTTCCGGACGCTCCGGATCAAGCGCGGTGAAGCGGCGGTAGGCGTCGATGGCCTGTGCGTTATCGCCCAGCTCCTGGTGCGCCCGCGCCAGGTTGAACAAGACAAAAGGCATGCGCGAACGATCGTCCGGAAATTCCTGCAGGTAGGTGTCGAAGCGCCGGATGGCTTTTTCAGGCTCACCGGCCAGCAGTGCAGCATACGCGTGCAGCGGCAGCACCACCAGGCGAAAGGAGGCTTGCTGGACTTCCGGCTCCCGTCCGAAGGTGGTTTCGATACTATCAAAGGCGGCATAGGCCTGCGCGTAGTCGCCGGCGGCGAGGGCGGCTTGCGCCTGGGCCAGCGTCGCCTGCAGCGTAGCGGTGGCCACCACCTGCTGCGCAGCCCCCGGCGCGGGCATCAGCAATACGAACAGGAACAACAGCCCCCAGCTGTGGAGCATCGCCCGCCAATGCGGCCCCCGGCAGGAGCAAAATGCAAATAGACGACTACTGCCCGCATGCAAAACGCTGCGGACTCCTAGCGACGATAAACTGGATCGCAATGGCAGCATGGCTAGCCTCTAAATGCAGGGATTTGCAACAATTCGATGTCAGTCGCAAGTATCGATTTGTTACGATCCGGTGTAACAATTATTGATGCACTCGGCGAGATCGGCGAATTTTACCGGTTTTGGGAGATAGGTGTTCATTCCGGCATCCAGGCATTTTTGCTGGTCGCCGTGCATGGCGTGCGCGGTAAGGGCCACGATGTAAATATCTTTTTTAGCGTCACCGGCCACACCTTCACGGATAGCCCGGGTGGTTTGATAGCCATCCATGACCGGCATCTGGCAGTCCATCAATATGAGATCAAAATCCTCTTGTTGCAGCCGTTGCAGGGCTTCTTGCCCATTGTCCACGCCGACTGCCTGGCAGCCCAGGCGTTTAAGATGCCGGAACGCAACCAGCTTGTTGACCGCATTATCCTCTGCTACCAATACCTGTAGCGGCTTGTTGGCATCGGCCCGCTGCCAGCGGCGGCCTGCAGTCGGCGGATAGGCTGGAGCGTCGGCTGCAGCGGTGCTTTTGCGCGGCACCGCCGCCGGATCCAGCTGCTGGTTACGGCGCAGGTGCAGCCTCAGGGTAAAGGTGGAGCCTTGGCCAACGCTGCTTTCACAGGTGATGGCTCCGCCCATCAGCCGCGCCAGTTCCAGCGAAATCGCCAGGCCCAGGCCGGTGCCCTCATGCCTGCGCGAAGCCGAGCCGTCGGCTTGTTCAAAGGGGAGAAAGAGCCGCTGCAAATCGTCCTCCGAGATGCCGATGCCGGAATCCCGCACCTGTATCTGCAGCTCAACCGAACTGTCCGTCTGCGCCAGCACTTCGAGGCCGAGATTGACTGAGCCGCGCTCGGTAAATTTGATCGCGTTGCTGATGAGGTTGCTGATGATTTGCCGCAGCCGCACGGCATCGCCGATCACCGCCGGCAGTTGCTCCGGAATGGAGGCCGCGAGCTGGATACCCTTTTCGTTGGCGCGTGCCCGGAAGAGTTCAATGCAGGAGCGGATCAGTTGTTGCAGGCAAAACGCTTCCTGGTGGATGCTGACCTTCCCGGCCTCGATTTTTGAGAAGTCAAGGATGTCGGTGATGATACGGAGCAAGGATTCCGCACTGTCCTCAACAGTCCGGGCCATCATCAGCTGGTCAGCGTCGAGATTGGTCTCCGCGAGCAAACCGATCATCCCGATCACGCCGTTCATCGGCGTGCGGATCTCGTGACTCATGTTGGCCAAAAACTGGCTTTTCAGGCGGGTCGCGGTTTCGGCCTCGTTTTTCGCCTCCAGCAGCGAATCATGCGTGGCTTCCAGCCGCCCGGCCAGTTTTTGCAGCTCGCGGTTTTTTGATTCAAGCATAGCGGCCTGTTCCCGGGTCTGCTCAATTTGCTGCTGTACAATCGAATGCTGCAACCGGACCAGGGTTTCGGTTTGGATCAGGCCGATCAACTGTCGCTTGTCATCAAGCAACAGCACATCGTCAAAAAACCGTGCTTTGTCCCGTCCGAAGACCATCGAGAGCAAGTCCTCCAGCGGAGTGGTCTCCTGCACGATGGCCGGATCATCAATCATCATCTCGACCACCTTCCGCCGGGCATAGATTTCATGCCCAAAGCGGGCACTCAGCTTCTGGCTGATCGTCAGCGTGGCGCACATGCCGATGACCTGCTTGCCCTGTAGCACCGCGAAGAAATCAATACCCCGCTTGCGCACCATCAGATTTGCCGTCTCCAGTGTGGCCTCTGCCGGTAGTCCGTAGGCGTGGCCGACCAGCGAGGCGAGCGAAATTTCCCTTGCGTGCGTCATGCTGCAAAATCCGTTTTCGGGCAGTGGAATAAGATTGGGGAGAAGAGAGAACTGGAGTGGCGGGAGAATTGTCGAGGAGCCTGCCCGTCGGCGGTATTTCCGCAAGCGTTCATGTTTGGCCGCTGTGGTGTCGGCTGCGGGCCGTGGTGCTGTCATTGCTTGCCGGGCGCGTCCCCCGCGTCGCTCTCGCGTCGCAGCTACGAGGAAAATTAAAAAAATGTAGCGGGGCGGCGATAGCCGTTCCGGTTGCGGTCCAGCAGATACGCGGCTTGCCGGGCGCACGACTCCGGCGTAGGCAGCGGGATGCAAAAAGAAAAAAACCGCCGTGCCGCAGGCACGACGGTTTGAAAGTCGGAGCCGTGCGGGGACGACTTAGGCGCGGCGGCGGCGCAGCATGATCGAAGTCAGCCCGAGGAAACCGGCGATGAGGGCGAAGGAACCGGGTTCGGGGACGGGGGCGACGGCAGAGTTCCATAACGTTACATTGTCGATCTCAACACCAGTACCGCTGACTGAGTAAATGCGAAACCCGTCCGCAGCCAGACTGTTCGCGACACTAACATCATCGTCAAGAAGCACACCGTTGAGGTAGATGTCCAGTGTGCCAGCTGCTACGCTTCCGCTGCCGTAGCTGAGGGCTCCGGCACTTCCGTTTGCAACTACATGGAGTGAGTAGTTCGTGGCGTTTGCGAAAGTCACTCCTGAGCCGACATCACTCCAGCTCGAAGTGCGGCGTTCGAAGTTCCCGTTGTCAGATTGCAGCCAGAAAAGGCCATCGGCTGTAGTAAACGTGCTATTACCCGTGAAGGCAGTGCCAGATCCCACACCAAAAACGATGTCGCCTAGAGTCACATCGTTAAAACGAAAATCTACCGAGAACGTGTAAACATTTGAGCTGGTTAATGTGTCTTG